>Ga0123342_1001795_pt1 | contig 36260 bp, 26 predicted proteins | sample Turbeawhitnodule_FD_89960 | JGI IMG/M metagenome (GOLD analysis project Ga0123342, IMG submission 89960) | Root nodule microbial communities of legume samples collected from Mexico - Turtle bean Mexico white nodule | ecosystem: Host-associated > Plants > Roots > Nodule | place: Mexico: Nepantla... | reverse complement strand
TTTTTTTTTTTTGTTTTTTTTTTTTTTTTTTTTTTTTTTTTTTTTTTTTTTTTTTTTTTCTTTTTTTTTTTTTTTTTTTTTTTTTTTTTTTTTATCTTAATAAAAACTGTTTAATACAAGTGATGCAGTGTATTACTTTACAAAATCTAGTACCATCAAGCATGTCGTTGAAAGCTGCACTTGTGCAATTTAAGAACTATTTTTGAGTTGCACGTTATCCAAAAAATATCTTGAGGGTGTAAGGGTCTTGCAAAGGTTATGGATTCTATTGTGTTGTACTAAGGAAAAGAGAAAGGCCTATACCCATTTTGAGCTTCATGGTTCACTCAAATTTTGGAGTAGATATCTAAACTGATGAAGTAAATACATCAATCGAACCATGGATTTCCGGAATGAATTCACTAAGTCCAATATTATGACCAATCTATACACCTACTGAAATCTGACGGGTTTCTGCCTTCGGCTTTTAAGGTTTCAGCTTAAATGTAAATGTATTTGTAATTCGAACTTCTGTACTTCTTGAAATTTGCTCAAATATTTCAAGTTCAATCTTGAAAGTTAATTTTGTTTTATAAGCTTGCAGGTTCAATCAATGTTCATTTATAAACATTGCGAACTTTTTTTTTTTTCTTTTTTACTTGTGTCTGCATTTAATTAAAACGTACTGTGATTTTCAAAGTATTAAGGAAACAAAGTTTAAGTTTAACTCAACTTTTACTTCTAATTAATTATCTGCAATAAATTGGTCTTATTTTTAGTGATGTGTTATCTCAACTAACCTTCTCACATTGATGACATTTGAGTCTGAAAATCAAGAGAAACTCGATATCTATCTCAGGTGACATAATGTACCTAAATCTTGATCAAGATAAACCTTAATGACTCTAACATTGTATTTAGTGAAATTTAAGTGTAATTGACTAATTCTATTAAACAGGCTTGTAAGGTGAAATTTGACTTCATTCATATACTATAATTTGACCAGTTTCTTTTTGCTTTTTTTTTTCTTCTGTAAACATTTAATAAACATGCTGTAATTTTCAAAAGGAAACGGTGTTAAAGTTTAATATTATATATAATTCAAATTATATTAATGGAAATCATGTTATAAAACCACATAAGAATGAATATAGATATCCCTTTTTAGTATCTGCCACCCTGTAGCGTGATATATTAATTTAGTTGATAAATGTATTCAAATTTTGGAAGCCCGATTTGCAGGTTTGTTACTAGATCCGATCTAAATTTCTTTCCCAACGAGTCTAGTAATGCAGGGATTCATCGAATTTCTAATGCCCACTGCACCATGCCAACTTAAAAACTATGAATAAAACTCAGAGACAACCAAGGTGCACTGGAATAATGAAACTGTTTTCATCTTAATTGATATTAAATAACTAAAACACAAAAGGAACGAAAAGACACATTCGAAGCGTTGAACTGTTGTGGACCAAAACAAAAAATGTTGTACACTCTTTTTCCAGAAAAGAAGACAAAAATATGCTGGACCTATGTAATCCAATATTTGTGCCTTTAGTAGTTGGTACCCCTATTACGTAGTGTTGCTCTTCGTAATCTTCCCTCAAATTGCATGTTTGTCCAAAGTGTGAAAATGTTTGTCATCCACATTCACTACAAGTCCACGAGTCCATGTTTAAGTATGTTGGTAGAGTCGTGGACAAATCTCCCCCGAGATTAATAACTGTGGCTCTCTCTTCCAAAGTTTTCACAACAAACTTACCAAGCTGCAATTCTTGTAGAATATCATTATATCAAACCGTGACATGGGTAGCATTTCACAGGGTTTGAAGCAATATATGATTTAGATGATAATTTTTTTTAATCAACTATGCATTACATCTTACACAAAATTTAACTCTCATTGGCATGTGTATATAGACAAAAAAAAATATATATTAGAAAAAACTACACATTAACCATATAAAACTATTGTTATCTTGAAACTCTTATCAATAATGTGGCTATCCATAATAAAGGTAAGAATGACAAATAGTTCGGAGGTACATCTCATAACTAAACTCACACTCATAATTAAACTCACATTGTTATCAATGAGAATATGAATAAAATAACGTATTCAATGAACTTTTTACTGATAAGCGGCTATTAATAAAACAATAAATGACCATAATGGTTAATCTTGATGCTGTCACAAAAAAGATTTATAAGTAATATCTTTCTATGAAGTACAATCTATCATATTCTATACTCTTAGGTCTCATACTATTATGCACTTATCACCCCCTTTGAGCTTGCTTAAGCATCAGAGAGTCTTTTTCAAGTGAACTTCCCTTTCTTACTGAAAACCAACTAAAAGCATATTTACTGAGAAGTACCAACATACTCTCTGAATTTATTTCCAGTAGAAATATATGTTAATTCTAATTAATTGACAATCTGACCATTAAACTCTATTTAATATATTAAAAAAATGTAAGTTAATAGGACATTGTATTTAAAAGTGATATATTTTAGTTTTTTTTTATCTTATAATAGAAAAGAGTTACATTTTATCTATGCACATGACAAAAATGCTATAATAGAGTTATCAAATCATTCATCTGAATTTCCTTAAATGAGTTGGAGATATTGTACTCAAATAATCCATTAAATTATTTTATAGAGATTAATCATTGGACATTACTTTAAACCATAGGTTATTAAAAAAAATTCAGCAAAGACATATGATATGTATCATGCATTGGGCTCTATTACTTTTAAATTTCAAAATCCATATCAAAATTCAGAGTCCTGTAGTCACTATATACAATGTTAAAATATTAGCATTAGTTAAGTTTTTGTTTTTTTTTCACATGTGATTATTTGATCCTCAGCCCAAGTTTTATTAAATTTGATGAGCTGTGAACAATTATACAGGTTTTCAACCATATGAAAGAACATGAAAGGGACAAGATCTTGAAATACTATTTGCAGGATCATACCTTAGTACAATTTTTTGAAATAAACTATTCAACCTAAAAGTAAAATGTTATTTATAAAAATGAAGTTGTTGTATCTTGTATGGACTATAGCTTAGCATAAACTTTCATTTTTTTATAAAGTTTGAAATTACAAGAAAGCATGAAAGACATATAAAGGCAAAAAACAGTCTAAGGGAAAGTACTATGTAAGATAATAAGGATGATAGCATAATTTCAAATTTGTTCTCAAAATGTTTTGAGGAGAAAACTCTTCCAAAAGCATGCCCTTAGAAGTAGGAAGCAATAAATGAAAGGATTGGGTAGCTTAGGTGAGAGAGTGAGAGTATTAAAGAAAGGAGAAGTTGGGTGGTATGAGAATGGAAGAAGATAGAATGGAATCTGATATGACTTTATCAGCATGGAACTTAAGCTCTTATTGTCCCTCTACTCCCAACATTGCACGCTCTTACTTTTTCCACCTTCTCACTCCTTAACATCACCTACTTCTTATAATATGCACATTTATGTACTGCAACATTTTGTGCATTTGATAATAATTACATTCAATTTCCACTATTTAAATTGGACTAAAATGTTTTCTCTTCTTCTATGATCTTCAATTCATAGTTTTGATTCTCCCACATATTTCAACTTTTTTTTCTTGTACATGTTATTATTATTTCATTGAATTTACTTTACTCTAATGGGATTTATTAGTGATGTTTGATGATAAGAATGAATACAAGTTTTATTATATCTCATTGTTTTAAAAAGTAAACATTCATACTAATCTTTTTATTTAATATTTAATGGAAATGAATTTTGTATCTAGTTATTGATGGGTAGGTAATGATAGGTATTTTCTTTCCATTTATATTTGTACATATCCAACTACTTATTAGGTATCATGAATTTAATGCTAAGAGAAGATATTTTTTTTAAATCAAATAACAATGAATAATTTATATTCACAATATTTTTGTATATGTAAGATAGAATATCAAATAAATTAGTGTGTTTTAATAATTTAAAATAGAGATATAGAATGAGAAAATATATACATATTTATATTTATCCTCATACCTAATTTAAATTAGGTATTAGTAGTATACTTATATCATTACAATAAAATTGGTATTTAGGATTCACCAAAATTGATAATAATAAATAAAAGTTTACAATAATTAATTAATAGATTATTTTGCAGATGCAACTTACTCTAAAGTTTTGTATGCTAACTCATTAACATCACCTTTTAAAGGTAGACTTTAAGTAGTATTGGTTAAACTAATGTGATTTCATTACGAATTATTAAATTAATGTCTAAAACATTTGATACGTTAGTGCATGATCTCATGTTGTGGTAAGTGTTTCAGTTATACTTATAATTTTATACTTCTCATGTTAAATATAGTGTAATTATGATAGCAAACTAGTATAGTATACATTTTTACTTTACTACTTATCGGTGCAAACAATATTGATGTCTAATTTCCTTATTATAGAATATATTGATGTGTGATTTTTTTATTAAAAAAAAAAATTGAATTAAAGATTAATAAAACTTGATGAGAGTAAGACTTCCTTCTTAATTATTTTTATTTGTAGATTACGATATCATTTGAAAAAATTACATAATATTATAATATACAAATAATTACAATTAACAAATTATAATAAATCTAAATTTCATGACTCTTTTTTAAATAATACAAAAAATAACTTTTCAAAATTGATAAATATATGTATAAAAAGATTAAAATTGTTCACGTATTAAACCTATTTTTTTCACAATCAAACTAAACTTGTGCATGGATGACACAACTTCAGTGCAAAATAATAGAACTGAAATTGTAGAGGGGTGACACAACTTTAGTTGCATTATTCTATACTAAAGTTGTGTCACAAATGCATAACTTCAATTAATTAACATAATTAAATAAAGTTGTGCAAATGACATACAAATTCTACTTAAAATCGTTTTGATTCTACACAACTTAATCCAATTTCATAATTTTTTTTACCCAAATTAGTAATAAAAGTTTTAAATTGACTTATTTACATACTTGAACAACATAATAATATATTTTTTGTTTATTTACATAATAAAATTTATGTAATTATATTATTTTATTTCATTTTTATATTTATCAACTAGTTGACCAAACATTTAGTTTACCAAAAACTTATAATCCAATAAATTAGTTTATGAAAAAAAAAAACTCTTGGAAATTACACAACAAGAGTAATGAAGGTATATAAAGGTAATTTATTAGATGGTCAAATAGATATAAAACCATAATTATTTGATATAACTCTTTATTATAAACTAGAAGTTTATCAACTAGAAGTTAGATTATCACCTACCAATTATTAGTTTTGTACTGATTGGGTTGAGAGATCAAAAGGATATCAACATATTAAAAATTAAAATAATATAAATAAATAATAGAATAAATAACATTGTATTAAAGCTAATAAATTGGCCAAAAATACTAAAAATATATTAGTAATTGTAAGGTGTGATAAGTAAAAACCCAATCAAGTTAAAGTCCAACAACAACCACTATAAATAGGTGATTGTTTAATAGGTAAGTAGAGTGTTTTTGATTTGATAATCAAACAAACTGATTCTGACTTTATTATCGGACACACCCACCCGAGAGTGATCCTAAACCTAAAGGCCGAGAGTTGACTTAGATCCAATAGCTGAGAGCAAGCTCAAGCCCACGTAACAAAGAGTCCAAGCTAGTTGATCCAGTAACTGAAAACCCAAGTCATGAGTAAGAGACCGAGAAGCCGAGAGGAGAAAAAGAAGTTAATTGTTTCTAAGGCTTTGTAAGAACATTTTGGTGTCCACCGTGGGATCCGAAGCAAGTTAATTAAAGAAGTAAAGAATGATGAGCACTATAAAAAAATCATTAAATAGCAATCAAATTTAGTGACAAAGTAATTAGTCACTATATTGACTAAATTAGATACTACTTTAAGACTAAAAAGTTATTGGTATCTAAAGTTGTTTCTATTATTCATAAAAAAATTATAAAATGGTTTATAAATTTGTATCTAATTAGCTACCAAGATTTTAGCTACTAATATTTTAGATTCTAATTAGTCTATAAAATACTAATAAAGACTAATTTATAATATAAAGTAATTATAGTTAAAACCTTGGTAGCTAATAGTTAGATACTAATTTAGAAATTGGTTTATAATTTTTTATTAATAATAGAAGTTACTTTAGATACCAATAATTGTTTAGTTTATAAAATGGTTTCTAATTTAGTCAATATAGCAACTAATTATTTTGGTCTCTAAAATTAGTTTGTATTTAATGATTTTCTTGTACTAGAGTCCAAGAGGAGATCAAGAAGGAGGACAACCAGAGTGCCATGTCAATGGCTATGTTGATGAGATTACAACATGAGTTCGAAACTCTAAAGAAAAACAATGAAAAAGAGCTGAGTATGTTGAGAGCTGAAAACGCATATCTGAATCAAAAGTTGAATGAAGAAACAATTTTGAACACAACTTCATATGAAACTGTTCAACCGAGAGCACATATTCATTAGAGCACATATAATGAAACAAGTTTTGTAGCGACAAGGAGGAGGCAACTGAAAATATCAGACACATTTTTTAGAACATTTGTGAGAAGACATCATTTTTCTGAAGCAATTATAGAGACTCCACTGCCCGAGAACTGGAAAAATCCAACTATGGATAAGTACAATGGAAGCACGGACCCTGATGAACAGATAACAATTTATACAACACAGATAAGCTTATATACTTAGAATGATGTCATCTTATGCCGAGTATTTCCAACCACTTTAAAGGGAGAAACTTTAAATTGGTTTACTCGTTTGCCACCATTGTCCATTGATCGTTTTAACACTTGTTGAGAAGTTGGAGCGCAATTTGCTACAAGTCGACCACATCACCTAACTTCAATCGCTTTGGTGAATATAAGGCAGGAGAAAAGAGAATCACTCAGGTTGTTTATGAAGCATTTTGGAAAGGTTATATTGAGTATCTGCAATCTAAGTCCAGAAGTAACAATGCATCATATGATCACAGTGTTAAGGTCAAGACCTTTTGTCGACAACCTTTGAAAAAGCCAACAACTAATCTTGATGAGTTAAGACAACGTGCAACGAAGTTTATGCAGATGGAAGAGTTTAAGGATTTTCGGAATCAAGTGAGAGCGGATGACGGAGTTGAAAACAACCATAATGAAAAAGAAGGAAGGCAACAATATAGAAGAGTTAAAGAAGGACCTCGTGGACAAAAGTTTCCACATTATACTCCTTTAAACACTAATAGAGCTTGAATACTACAAGAGGTAATGGCTGCAGAGATAATACCAGCACCAAGAAAAGCATGAACACCAGAACGAGCTGATCAAAGTAAGCACTGTCAATATCACAAAAATCATGGCCATCACACAAAAGAACGCATAACTTTGAAAGACCGAATAGAAGTGTGAGTTCAGGCTAGGCAGCTAAAGCGTTTCGTAAGAGATGGAGGGGTCACGAGAAGGGGAAGAAGTCCAGAACAGAGGGAAAAATAGTATGTGAGTAGAAGTGAAGAACAATTCGATAGGAGGGATGAAAGAAGGGAATGAAGAGTCGAAAGAAGAGAAGAGAGGAATCATCAAAGTCCTTAAAGGAGGAGAAGCCGTGAGCGAAGTCTAGGAAGGCCTGTCTGAGGTTTTATTAATACTATTTCTGAAGGATTTGCTGAAGGAGAAGTATCATCATCTGCCAGGAAGAAGCATTTGAGGAATGTTCAAACGATAAATTTTGTCTTTAAAAAGAGAAGTATGCCACCAATTGTGTTTACTGATGAAAATTTTCAAACGATTGATCCCGAACAAGATGATCCAATGGTGATAATGGTGGAGATAGCAGAATACGGGGTTATGAAAACTTAGGTGGATCAGGGAAGTTCCGTTGATATTTTATTTTGGGAGACTTTTCATAAGCTAAATTTGAAGGAAGTAGATATTATACAACTCCGAGAACAGATAATTAGGTTTTCGGGTGTGAGAGTAGATGCAAGGGGTTACATAGATTTGAAAACAACGTTTGAAATGGGAAATGTGACGAAATCAATTAAAACCAGATACTTGGTTGTTGATGCATGCACTTCGTATAATGCTCTGTTGGGGAGGTCATTGTTGAACAAGTTGGGAGCCATACTGTGAACACCGCACTTGGTTATGAAGTTTCCAATTAAAAAGGGAGAAATTGCAACTATTTATGTTGATCAAAGAGCGGCACGAGAATGTTATATGACAAGCCTCAAAATAGTTCAAAAACCAAGATTGTTGAGAAGAAAGGAGGACGAAAGAAATGTGATTGCAATGGTTAATCTTGATTCGAGAATGCATGATGAAGAAATGATGGAGCCAAAGGAGGAAACAACACTCATTGAATTAGGAGAGAATGAAAAGCAATGCACATATGTTGGAGGGAGTATGCCTGAAGAATTGATGAATGAGCTGGTTAAAATCTTGAGAAGGAATAATGATTTGTTTGCATGGAAGGTTACATACATTCCTAGCATTAATCCTAATGTTATTTCCAACAAGTTGTCTTTATGCCAAGAGGTCAAGTCGATATCTTAAAAGAGAAGAAGGATGGGGGAAGAGAAAAGAAGGGCAACTTTTGAAGAAACTTAGAAGTTAATTATTACAAGTTGGGTTTATTCGAGAAATTCAGTATACAACTTGGTTGGCGAATGTGGTGTTGGTAAAAAAGCCGAGTGGAAAATGGAGAATGTGCATTGATTATATAAATTTAAATAAGGCGTATTCGAAATATTCATATCCATTGCCTAGTATTGATAGGTTGGTAGATGGAGCTTTTGGTCAAGCAATATTGAGTTTTCTTGATGCTTATTCGGGGTATAATCAAATACAAATGTATAAGCTTGATGTACCAAAGAAGACTTTTACTACTGAGGTGGCTAATTATTGCTATAAAGTCATGCTTTTCGAATTGAAGAATGTGGGGGAAATATACCAAAGAGCAAATTGGGAGGAATATGAAGGTGTATGTAGATGACATGATTGTTAATTCATGTGAAGTGAAAATCCATGTTAAAGATCTTAAAGAAGTATTTGCAAGAGTGAGAAAGTATGACATAAGGTTGAATCCTGAGAAATGTGTTTTTGGGGTGAGAGGTGGAAAATTCTTAGGGTTTACGTTGACTAACAGAGGGATTGAAGCAAATCCTAATAAGTGTGAAGCAATCTTGAAAATGAGAAGTCCAAATAACTTAAAAAATTTCAGAGGTTAGTTGGAAGATTGACTGTCTTAGCAAGATTCTTACCAAAAGGACGAAACCTATAATCAAACTGTTGAGAAAAACATAAACTTTCAAGTGGAATGAGCACTGTGAGCAAACCTTTTTAATGATCAAGAAAATGATAGTTGAACCTCTAATTTTGGTAAACTAGTGTCATCTCAGTCCATCGTTGTGTACCTAACAACTTCACATGAAGTTATAAGAGCATCCTTGATCCAAGAGTTCCCAGAACAAAAGCCAATCTACTTTGTGAGTCGAGCCCTGCAAAATGCCGAAACTAGGTACCAACTTGTAGAGAAAATAACCCTTACCCTAGTATATACAACAAGATGCCTCTGACCATATTTTCAGAATCATCATATAATAGTGAGAACCGACTGTCCGATTGCCAAAGTTTTGAGAAAACCTGAGTTTGCAGGAAGAATGGTAGTGTGGTCAATAGAGCTTTCAGAGTTTGGAATCAAATATGAGCCGAGAGGAAAAATTAAAGCGCAATTCCTTGCAGATTTCATCATTGAGTTGCCGACAACACCATTTGAAGAAGAAACGTGGATTTTATACATATATGGGTCATCAAATAAGAAAGGAAGCGAAACAGGAATAGTGTTGGAAGGATCGAGACATTTCCAACTTGAACTAGCTTTGAGATTTGATTTCAATACCTTTAATAATAAAGCAAAATATGAAGCTTTAATTGCAGGACTATTGCTTGCTAGGGACATGGGAGTTGTGAAGGTCATTTGTAGAAGTGATTCTCAATTAACTGTGAAACATATAAGAGGCGGGTATCAAGTAAAAGATCCTTTGTTGTTACAATATTATCATAAAGTTTTAAATATCATGCAAAAGTTCAACAAGGCCAAAATAGAGCATATTCCAAAAGAACAAAATTCAAGAGCAGATTCCTTATCGAAGTTAGCCAGTCAAAGAAGACAGACTCAACACAATTCAATCATACAACAAATAATGAATAGTCTGGCAGTTGCAGTAGAAAGATGTTTGACAACAACAACTAAAGATGATTGGATCAAAATGTATAAAGAAGTAATCAAGAATCAAAAGCAAGGTGTCAAGAGCGATATCATTATTGCAAGAAAAGCGGTCAAATTTGTTATGATAGGAGATGACTTGGATGAAATAGGGCACTCAACTCCATTGTTAAAATGTCTTTCACAAGAACAAATTGAGTACATTCTCTGAGAGTTGCATGAAGGGTTATTTGGATTACATTGTGGTGCTCGAATAATGGCAACAAAGGTTTTACGTGTCGGGTATTATTGGTCGACAGTACGAGAAGACTGTAATGCATTTGTTAGATCTTGCAAGAAATGCCAGGAGTTTTGCAATCTTAACCATATACCATCTCATGAGTTACAAGGAATTTTCTTGCCATGGCCATTCGCAAAGTGGGGAATGAATATCTTAGGTCCATTTCCTCTGGGACAAGGACAAACAAATTTTTTAGTGGTGGAAGTAGATTATTTCAGAAAATGGATTGAAGCAAAAGCTCTTACAAGAATAACAACTCAACAAGTTCAAACATTTGTCTGGAAAAATATTATTTGTAGATTTGGTATCCCACATACCATAATAACTGACAATGGTCGACAATTTACTGATAAACAACTTATGGAATTCTATGCAGATCTAGGGGTCAAGCCAATAACAATCTTAGTTGAACATCTACAAACAAATGGACAAGCAGAATATGCCAACAAAATCATTCTCAGTCAACTAAAAAGAAGACTTGGAAATGCGAAGGGATTATGGGCCGAGAAGTTGCCAAAAATATTGTGGGCATATAGTGGCACGCCACAAACGTCAACTGGAGAAACTCCATTCAACCTTACTTATGATATTGATGCCATGATACTAGTAGAGGTAGGCGAGCTAACTTTTCAAAGATAGATTGAAGATTGAGGAATAAATAATGAATGTTTAAGAACAAATTTGGACTTGATAGAGGAACTCTGAGAAAAAGCAAAGATTAGAGAAGAAGCAGTAAAGTGAAGAGCTTGTAAAGGATTTAATGGAAAAGGTCAAACCAAGAACTTTCAATGAAGGAGATTTAGTATGGCTGATGAGGACTGAAGTAAGAAAAGATCCAACCCAGAGAAAGCTAACACCAAAATGGGAAGGACCATTCAGAATAACTGAGAATATACAAAATGGAGCCTATATATTAGAAGCTTTGGATGGAAATGTAATTCCAAGAACATGGAATACAAGTCATTTGAAGTTTTATTTCAGTTGAAGACTTGCATGTATAGTATCAAGACTCAACCTATGTACATAATACCTCTCGGTCAAGGATGCTTTTTTATTCCAAAAGAGAATCCCTCCCGAGATGGAACTCTTTAATGAAGAAATCATTTCTAAAAGCGTGTTCTCATTCTCTTACTTCAAGAAAGAAAAGTAACAACTCTTGGCCAAGGAAGTTTTCACTCCAAGTGAATCCCTCTTGAGAGAAACTTTATTTAATCCACCGCTTCAAAACTCTCAGCCAAGAAATTTTTCACTCCAAGTGAATCCCTCCCTCGAGAAAATTTATTTAATCCAAGGCTTTGAAATTCTCGGCCAAGGAACCTTTCACTCCAAGTGAATCTCTCCCGAGAGAAACTTATTGTTTAAGTACAATCTCTCGCCTAAAGAGAAAACGTAAATCTCTCGGTCAAAAATGCTTTCAATATAAATGAGTCCATTTTGAAAAGCATCTTATCTTGCTAAATGTTCTTCACCAAAGAAATAATCATATCAAGTAAATGTAAGCTCTCGGATTGTTTTCTTTAAAATGTTGGCTTAAAACCACTTAATCATTTTTACATGATTTGTTTTATAACAAGTCAAAAATGCCGAGAGGTTGAAAGGTCATAAGCATATATAGTTTAAAATGTAAGCTTAAAACCATTTAATCATTTTTACATGATTTGTTTTATAATAAGTTGAAAATGTCGAGAGGTTGAAAGGTTGTAAGCAAATGTCATTTAAAACGTAAGCTTAAAACACTTAATCATTTTTACATGATTTGTTTTATAACAAGTTGATAAGGTGATGATGCCGAGGTTGAAAGGCCGAAAGGAAAATAATAACAAAATAATAATGCTGAAACTATTATATTAAAATTAATAAGTTCAAAATGGTTGACAAAGGCCAAACGAAATCACACAAAGCCGATAACTAATAATCGGGAAGTATATCAAAAAGAAAAAAAAGAGAATGATCTTAATCATTCAACATCCTTTACAGCGTCATTGACATTGGCGGCTTCTTTTTATTGACATTCTTCATAAGGTATTTCTTCAATGGGAATGAGGTTGTCGTTATAAAAAAAATATTCAAACATTAAAATTGCCTTCATTAAAAAAAAATGTAAAAGTATGCTTTAGAAAAACCCAACTTATGTTGTTTTATTACAAAACTCTGGGCTTCCTCTAACTAATTTATCTTCTCAACATCAACATGTTTGGAAGCGGATAATTTTTTCAAACCTCCTTTCAATTTTTCATTCTCAGCTTACAAGGAAAGTCTTTCGGAAACAAAGGTAGCAATTTCATCTTTAAAAGACTCCTTCTCGGCATCACAACGGGAATGAACATCTGAAATATCTTTAATTTGAGCAGTTAAAGCCAAATTGGCATCAAAAGAAGACTATTCTCAGATTCAGCAAACTCTCTCTTTAAATTTTCATGCTTAGTGGTAGAAACACCATTTACAACTTCTTCCTTAAGTTTCTTCGATATTAGCAAACACCGAGTTGAAAGCTCAATAGTTGTATCCGCTAAAGAAGGAATGGTTGCTGACCGAAATACTTTCCTTTCAGGTCCATTTAAATTGATGTTAATAGATTCGGAAAACCGCATGGGGGCATAAAAAATACTCTCTCAAAGAGGTAGAGAAGAGCTACCAGCACCATGACGATGACACCTTGGTGATGAGTGGGATCGTCTACTAACTCTATCCTTTTTCTTGCTCTTCTTTTGAGGTTCAACATGAGCGTCTTCAAGAACATAATCAACCCAAGAAATGGGCTCGACATTTTTGGCTTCTCTTCTCGGTTGAGGGGTGGAGCCAATAGGCTTATCAAGAAGTTTTTGAAAATATGCTCGGCCTTTTGGATGAGTAAAAGCCATTAAACGTGCAATTCAAGAGAAAAGTTAGCAAAGTTAAAACTCTTCTATAAAGCAAGTCAAACTAGAATAAAGCATATCGATAAAGTCTCTTTCCGATTTGGGGGAGAGGTATATTCTTAGCAAGCCACGAGTTGGAAGCTTCCGGGATAAGTGATCAAGAACCGAAATGACTTGAAGATCTTTCGACTTCATTGAATGACACATCCAAGAGATTGATTTCAAAGGACTGTTAGTCAAAAAGAAAGGAAACTTTGGAACATTTCCATCATAAAAATATATCTTCCCAGTTTCCATTATAAGAAAGTGAAAGGTGAAAGTAAACAAGCCTTAGACCGACTGATCAAAGATAGCCAACCATAACACTTGCCAGGTCGAGAGCTATAAAAATGAAGAAAAACTTTAGAAGTAGGAGTTAATGAAAGAAATTTACAAACAATACGAAAAGCTTGCATTGAAACCCAACTATTAAGGTGCAACTGAGTAGGAGCTACGTACATTTAAAAAGTGAAGAACACCCATTTGGAAGTCATCAAGAGGAAACCGAACATGAATGTTCGTAAAAAGACACTCATAAAAATTAAAAAAAAAATTGTAAGTCTCACCCTCATGACCATGGCAAACATTGTCAATAGCTCGACAACGCTGAAAATAAATGATTTCCTCAGTAGCTTCATGAGAATAAATGAAAATATTTGACAAAAAACTACGTAAGACTGACAAACAACGATACCAAGAAAAATACCCTTGGACTCTATAGACGACCAATTATAACCTCTTATGAGGCTCCAATTTTCTTTTTCCCTTTCAGCTCGTTCTTTAGCCTCAAGGTCTGGAGCTTCATTACTCGAGGTTAAATCTGTAGAAGCTTTATTTCTTGCCATTGACATAGTTGTTGATGAAACAGCCAAATGAACACTCCTATTGATATCTTCAATCACTCTCTCAACAACTTGTTCACCCGTGCTCGAAAACCCCGAATCCCCATCAGAACTAGAAACAAAGATCGAGGAAGACATAATACCTTCTTAAAAATTTGAAGAAATACTTCTCGGCAACAACAAGACAAATCCAACAGAAGGGCCATTGTCACTCAATAACAAATATTTATAGAAATAAAAAAACCTCTTCCAAACGAAACGACACAACATCTTGATCATTGAATTCCAGTGCATTCAATGGTCAAGGATTAAGAGATGTTTCACATCAAAGGCACAATAATCTTCACGCACACAAAACGATATGATATTCCATACACAATGCATTTAATATATAAGATACCCTAAAAACAAAAATGGTAATGTCAATGAAATTCAAAAAATTTGGTGATTCTTATCGGCATCTCGTCATTTCCAAAATCCTCATGCCTGGGGGCTAGTGTACTGACTAGGTCGAGAGGTCGAAAGGTCATCAACATATTAAAAGATAAAATAATATAAATAAATAATAGAATAAAATAACATTGTATCAAAGCCCAATAAATATGCCCAAGACACTAGAAATATATTTAGAAACTGCAGCGTGTGAAAAGTAAAAGCCCAATCAAGTTAAAGCCCAACAACAACCACTATAAATAGGGGATCTGTTTAACATGTAAGTAAAGTGTTTTTGATTTGATAATCAAACAAATTGATTATGACTTTATCATTGGAGAGTTGACCCAGATTCAATAGTTGAGAGCAATCCCAAGTCCACGTAACAAAGAGTCCAAGATAGTTGATCCAGTAACCGAAAGTCTAAGTCATCAGTAAGAGACCGAGAAACCCAAGTCCACGTAACAAAGAGTCTAAGATAGCTGATCCAGTAACTGAAAGCCTAAGTCATCAGTAAGAGACCGAGAAACCGAGAAAAGGAGAAGAAGAAGTTAATTGTTTCTAAGACTCTGTAAGAACAAGTTTATCTACACCAAGCCAATCACAATCTCAATTCTTCATATACTAGTAACTACAATGGATTTTTATTACATTGAGGATTTAAGATAAGAGTATAGAAAAGAAAAGAAATAATATTATTTGAACTTAGAGAAGGAAGTAGTAAGGGAAGAAAAAATTAGTTATTCTGCTAATATTTTATTTAGTTTTTCTTAATTTAAATAATTCAATTTTTCACTTATTTTCTTTCTTTTCCACTGTTTGTCCAATTGTCAAATGAAAAATTTGTAGAAGTAAACGAAATTAGCCAACTATGTATTTTAATTATTGATAAAATTTATCTTATAGTTCAACAAAAATTTGTTATAACGAATGTATACAAGCTTTTGTTTCATTATATAAAATAATATTATAAAAAAATATTCAAAAACTAAAGAAAAGTAGGATTTATTTATTTATTATTGTATTAAGCAATATTAAATAATACATCCCTAGAGTATTTACAAATCTAAATATATTCATTAATATACATAATTTTTTTTCTTTATTTTTGTAACCACTACACATCGCTCTATATAATTTTCTCCAAATCAACAACTAAAGCACTTGTCATTGATAGAGAAGAAGTTGTACTATAAAAATAGAGAAGCACTTAAAAAAATTATTATTTTATTATAATATAATATTTTATTTTAGAAAATAGTTGTAGAATGATTGTTTGTATTATTTATAGTGTCAAACAAATTTTATTCATAACTAAAACTACAACTAAGGATTAAGATTAATTTTGGCCTTTAATTTATCAACGTAGTAAAATATTGTGAAAAAAACAGTTTGTATTCGACCACAAGTTTCCCTTTTGTCTTGCTCAATTAAACATGAAAGTCAGTAAAAAAAAAGCTTATACTCACAAAATTATAACTATGGTGCCATTTTTTTTCTATAGTGATATTTTTTTTTATAGTGATGTCAATAGTTTGACCATTTTCTTTTTATATTTAATACTCTTACAAGAGGCTCTGATAGTTGAATAAATCACAAAATTTATAATATTTGTTTGCATTTTCTCTTCTAAATTTTCCAATACTTTATGAAGAGAGTATGAAATGAAAATAAATAAATATACCTAACCTTTAAAAATTAAACACATTTAATACATTAATACTTTTTTTAATATTATGAGTAGAGAGATCAATGAAGATATTTAATGATGTTCTTGAATGGGATTGGAATCAAGAGAACGATTTGAGCTACTCCTTGGTCGGTTGGTCTACACTTTCTCTCTTCCTCTTTGTACGAACTCTCTCTTCTTCTTTCGTCACTCTGCCTCTCGGTCTCCATGAAGTCCAGGCTCGGATGGTACCTGCAAAAGGCACTACGATGCTCAAGTAAGAATTCAGTATTCGGCACCTGAGTACTGTGTAGTGACATACCTGATTCTTGGAATTTGTGCCTATTTATATTATTATCATGGGCCCTTTTTTATTGGGTCGGATTAGGGAATTGGGTCATGCTTAGGGATACATTACCTAATGTTTGATTGTTGATTAGCCTCATTAATCCTGCTTAAGCGTAATGATCTTTGTGGTGTCTTCGGCTGGGATCGGGTGTCGAGTCATGGTATCGGTCATGCGGACCCTACAAGTACACTTGCCCCCAGGCTCGAGGATGCTTAATCCGAAGAGTCTTTGTCTGAGGCCATTGTGATGGTTGGGCTTCCTGAGATTTGACGTGATGTTGGCAGCGACGAACGCATGATGTAATGCGCATTAACGACGGGGTTTTTGGCGCCATCCAATGAGGACCATTGGATCGAGGGAGATCCAACAGTTGAGATGTTTGTCCCTCGGGCTCTTCAAAGGCTATAAATAGTGGTCCCCTACAGTTCTGAGGTACTGCTTAAGTTGTTCTAACATCCGAAACGCAATCGTCCTGGCGCGTTGCTTACCTTACACCCTGAAAGGTTAGTCATGTCTTCCTCTTCGTCTTCCTCTGGCTCCTCCACGACCAAGCCTTTTACAGTCGGGGAAATTCAAACATTGCCCCCCATAGAGGGTTTTGTAAGGGCTGATGACCGGGATGGTGCTTCCGATCAGTTGGGTTCTCCTGAAGATTATCCCATACTCCGGGATTTGGTTGGGTTGATCACAAGGTGACTGAGTTTATCTCTATCTACCAGGACTCGTCTTCCATTAACTCCTTCATGGATAAGTACCATTTTTTAAAGTCGGATGCTTTTGACAGTATCTTGGCCATTGATTATTGTCGTCTAACCAACACCATCTGTATGGGTCGGTCGTCCTTTGATGGTCCTTTTTTCTTTGTATATTCCTGTCTTTTTTTCTAACCTGCATGTTGCCCTGCCCTTTGATGACTTCATGATGGGTGTCCTTCGGATGCTCAACGTTGCTCCTTTGCAACTCCACACCAACACATAGGCCTCACTCCAAGCCTTTTGGCTCATGTGTGACATGCTTCGTCTTCTTCCTACTTCTTCCACCTTCCTGTACTACTACACATTGCACCCGTCCGACCCGGTTAGCTGGTTATCCCTTATCAGCCAACCGGGTAATATTCTCTTTGCCCCCTTCACATCCTCTTACAAGAATTTCAAGGGAAATTTTTTTAAGATTTTTATCGAGCCCGAGGGTAGGGGGCTCTTTTCTTACGAGCTCGGGCGGTCCAAATTTCCTTTATATTGGACCAAGACCCCTGCCCGTTTCAAGCAATGGCCTCGTCCGATCGCTAGTGTCGAGGAGCGGGAGGTATGGAACTTGTTTGGTAGCCTCTCGAGGAGACTTCCTACCTACAAGATTCTATCGGTATATAAGTCGTCTTAGAGGTGGATTAATTTTCAAGGTATGCTTGTATTCTTTATTGCTTTAACACTTGTTCGTCATACATTGTTGGTTAATATATTTTCTTTGTTGCAGATATCATGGCAAAAGAAGCTCCCCAAGCGGTCGACATCTTGATTGCTTTTCGCAAGAAGTCGGTCGGTATAGCCATGGGAAGCTTGGAGACTGTTGTTGTTGGCAACCCGTCCACATCAAGGGTCGGACTCTCCACCGCCCCCAAAGAAAAGAAAAGAAAAAGGAGGTACATCGCCACTACTACCCGATCGCCAAATGGCACTCCATGACGATCTCCTCACCCTTCTCTCATTCGACTCGAGAGCCCCTTACCTGTTAAGACCCTCGTTGTCGAGGTTGTCGTCGATCACCCTTTGGCGCTACTTGGTGGAGATTCCAAGTTCTCAAGGGGTGTTCGAATTGGTTTGACACCGAACGAGGAGAACCTTCTCTCCTCGGTTCCAGAAGACGAGCTCCCCTCGACATTGATAAAGCTGCATTGCCGAGGGGTGGTGCTGCTGACTTCTGCAACTGAAAATTTGAAGAGATATCTCGGCTTGATCATGAGTTGTCCGAGGCTACCTCTTCTTTGAAGTCGACACTGGATCAAGTGTCGATGAATGAGTCGAGGGTAGTTTGGGCCGAAGCTGAGCTCGAGCTGAGCAATGCTCGGTATGCCAAGTTGATGGCCTGGCAGGAAGCTGAGAAGAAGGGGATGGTCGAGCTGGAAAAGGCCATGGAAGAGTTGAACTTGGAAAACTCGGTCTGCAATCCAATAAGACATCTTTGGAGGACTACCTCTTCACACAGGAGAAGAACATGCTCATCATGCTGAGCAAGACCTTTAATCAGACTGTCCAACAAGCTCACCTTCTATACGGGGGTCCCCCTACAGAGGGTGACTTCGACGTCAATAAAGATGTGTATGAAGGTCGGCTGATGACCTTCTCCGAGGCAAACAAACTCCAGGCTTTGGCATCGAGGGCTGCGCGCGAGGATGAAGACGAAGACCATTAGGCTTAGTCTTTATTGCTTTTTACCTCGAGGCTGGGGTGTGGCCTCTTTTGTTCCCTTTGGGCCAGGGTGTGGCCTCCACCTTCTTCTCTTATCAATGAATCAGTCGATCTTTCTTCTTTTCTATTTCAACAAGTTATGAATTTGAATTACCGTTCGGTCGGAATAATCATAATAAGATTTATCTTTTCTACTTAAGTTGTTAAGTCTCAGTCGTTATGATGGATGAGGTTGGGAGTGCTTGTTTGAACCAAGTCTTTAACGTATCGGGAGGTATAGGTTACATCCTTGACTGATCTAAGTCTTTAGGTGTCAACAGGGTATATCGGTTAAGGTTACGTCCTTGACCAATCCAAGTGTTTAGGTGTCGGCAGGGTATACCGGTTAAGGTTACGTCATTGACCAATATAAGTCTTTAGGTGTCGGTAGGGGATACTGGTTAAGGTTACGTACTTGACTGATCCAACTGTTTAAGTGTCGACAGGGTATACCAGTTAAGGATACGTCATTGACCGATCCAGGTCTTTAGGTGTCGGTAAGATATACCGGTTAAGGTTACGTCCTTGACCGAAATGAGTGTTGTAAAGTACATGAATTTATATGTTAACACATGATTGAAGAGAAATGCCTCATTAAAACCTTCCTGACCGAAAACCCTTCTTAGGGAGAAAACAATTGGGTGAGGAAAAAGTGCATAATTTTATTAAAGTTTTAATTATAGTAAAACTTGAGGTGTTTGATATTCCACGTCCTTAGTACAATTTTTCCCGATAACCACTATAGGTAGTATGCCCCCTCAACTGCAACATCTCAGATCTGAAAAGGGCCTTCCCAGTTTGATGAGAACTTGTCGTTCGTCTTCTTTGCTTCACTTCGCATCCTTCATACGAGGTTTCCCTTTTGAAAGCTCCTCGGTCGGAATTTCATTTTATATCGCCTAGCCGCTCGCAGCTTGCATGTAGTTCACGAATCTTGCTCTTGTCACGGAGCTCATTAAGTAGGCCGAGTCCGGTCAAAAGAGTCTTTTGTTTCAGGGACAAATCAAAGAGTTGTCTTCTGAGGGAAGGTTCGCCTACCTCGACCATATCAAGGCTTCAGTCCCATACGTTAGACTATAGTGTGTCTTATGTGTTGAGGTTTGGGTGTGCAACGGTACGCCCATAATACCTCTTTCAACTCTTCGATCCACCATCCCTACGTCGTGTCGAGCCCCTTCTTTAACTCATTAAGAATAACCTTGTTTGATGTCTCGACCTGCCTATTGGTTTGGGGGTGCTCGACCGAGCTGGTTATCGATTTAATGTCGAGGTCCACGTAAAAGGATTGAAGTCCTCCGTCGATGAACTGTCGACCATTATCGGTTATGATGGTGTGGGGGACTCAGAACCGACATACAATGCTTCTCCATACAAAATTTTGGACATTCTTCGCCTAGATGGAAGCGAAGGGCTCGACCTCGGTCCATTTGGTGAAATAGTCGATTCCGACCAAGAGAAACTTTGTCTGCCCATTGCCTGGGCTGAAGGGACCATTACGCAAATGGCAAATGGCCATGGCGATACCATACTGTGAAGTGTCTCGGGCTTGAGGTGGGATAAGGGGCCGAACTCCTAACATTTAGTGCATTTCTTTACATAGTCTTCGGAGTCCCTCTAGACGATCAACCAGTAATATCTGGCTCTGAGGACTTTCGCAGCCATTGTCCTCTTGCCCGAGTGGTTTTCGCATGCTCCTTCGTGGATCTCTGCCTGCTCCTTGGTAATACATTTTAGTAATACCTTGGAATACCCTCTTCTTTAGAGGTCCTGACCGATCATGGTGTATCTAGCACATTGTTGCCTCATTGTCTTTTCCTCCTCAGATTTGCGTGTGGCGAACTCCAGGTATTGAATGAATGGAGCCATCCAATTTTCGGCCTCGATTACAACTAGGCATTCATCCTCTCCTACACTGGCATTTTTTAGGTGAATTTGCACCACAAATCTGTGGTGACTCTTCTTCTTAGTTGTAGTGAGTCAGGACAACGCGTCGACCCTCGTGTTGTCCTCCTGACGAAAGTGCTCCACCGTTACCTTCTTGAACCAGGCGATGAGGTTGGAGACAGTGTGGCAGTACCTTTGCAACAAAGGCTCTTCACCTCGAACTCTCCCTTTATCTGACCGCTCATCAACTGGGAGTCGCTTTTGCATGTTACTTCACAAGCTCTCATTCGTACGCCAGGTTTAGTCCATCTAGGATGGCCTCGTACAAAGCCTAATTATTGGTGGCCTTGAACCCGAATGTAAGTGCCTGCTCTAGAGTGAGGTCGCCCAAGCCTTCGAGGACGACCCCTGCTCCACACGCAACCTTATTGGATGAACCATCCGCATATACCGTCAACCCGGCCGAAAGATCCTATTTGGGAGTTAGCTTGGTGGAGAAATCAGTTAAGCATTGGGACTTGATTGCTCCTCTTGGCTCGTAGCGGATCCATCGACCACCCTATGATGCACCCTGCAAGGAAGCGGATACAAATCTTTTGGGCATGCCTTGTTGAGGTTCGTGTAATCGACACACATCCTCCATTTGTCATTATCCTTGGTGACCATGATTACGTTGGCTAACCAAGTAGTGTATCCGACTTCATGTATCAACTCAGCTGATAAGAGCTTCTCATCCTCTTCCTTCGTTGCCAATCTCGTCTCCTCGCCAAGCTGACGCTTCTTTTAGGCTATCTGATGCTCCTCTCTGTAGATCGAAAGCTTGTGGGTGATGATATCCAAGCTCACTCCTGGCATATTTGATGTTGTCCAGGCGAAGAGGTCAACGTTCCTCTTCAATGCTTGATGTATTGACTCGGCCTCGACTGTTGGTATGGTCGTGCCTACGCAGGTGCTGTGTTCCTCACCAAGGAAAGGAACTTGACACAATTCTTCCTTAGCTTCCAGCCTCGGCTCAACCGTTTGAGGATCCAGGTCGAGTATCTCTTTGAGGTAACCTTCATCCTCGAGAGGATTTGCGCTTAAAGGATCGATTGTCACAGGTGTCCTACCGTGTAGGCTCCACCTTTAAGCTTTATGCGTAGCATCCTCGTGCCACTTTCTGATCTACATGCATCGTGAGAATGTTTCCCGATGCCGACGGGAACTTCATGGCTAGATGTGGTGTGGAAATGATCACCCTCAACCAATTGATGGACGTTCGTCCCAACATAATGTGTTAAGAGGTGTTGGCATCGATTACCAGATAGTGGATTTTGATTGTCTTGGTTGACTTCCCCTCGTCGAAGATGGTATAAAGCTTGATATACCCTCGGTGCCCACTCTTCACCCAGGAAACCGACTACATGGTCGTCATACGGCTTCATCTCCTCCTCGGCTAACCTCATCTGTTTGAATGTCTTTCAGTAGAGAATGTCTATTGAACTTCCCTAATCCATCAGCGTCTTTATAATGGTGAATTTGTCAATGTCGACCAATATCACTATAGGATCATCCTGTGAAGGGTCAACACCCTCAAAATCTTTGTCGGTGAAAGTGATGGGTGGCATCCTCGGTCGAAAAGAAATGGTGTTCATCTGATGCACTGCCCTCAGGTGTTTCTTCTTGACGTTGTTGGAGTTGTCTCTCCTAGCGATTGTGTTGATGACCTCTCGGTCACCCCTTCTCCCATCCCTTCTTAAAGGGTTCTCCCTTCTCGATCGACGTTCGGGTCAGCGGTCATCTTCTCACACACTCAGAGGGGTGTAGTCTCTTTGTCTCGCTGGCTCTTCCCTCTGTGGGGATCGCTTCACACCTCAGTCCCCTTGTACAAACTGACAGAGATGCCCGACTTTGATAAGTTCATTGATCTTATCCTTTAGTTCCTAGCACTCCTCAATGGTGTGTTCATTGTTTCTATTGTACTGAAATTTACGAGTCTAGTCGGCATTCTCAAGGCTTGCAGCTCTCCTCGGTGGTGGAATCAACTTGACACTCAAAGCCTCATCTAAGATCTTTCTCTATTAGTGCTTAAGGGGGTATATCTTGCAAATCGGTGTCTCCAACTGTCTCTATGCCTATCTCCTCGATCAGGGGCTGATCAATTCTGACACTCCTTTTTTCCCTTGTCCCCACTAGTTTCGGCCCGGGCCTGATTCCTGAACTCTCTCAGGTCTTCCAGTTGTGTCGGCAGGCCGAGTCCAAAGTGTCGGTCGTAAGGATCAACCTGTTTAGGTAGGATTCCCCGTCAACTTCTTGGATATGGATCTTATCCTTCGGCTTCTCAACAGTCTTGGGGCTGGTGAAGGACCTCCCGACAAGGTTGGTCGATCCGGCAGATGGACCCCCGTCCACGAACTTCCTTTTCATCTCTTCATTCTCCTTTTGGAGAGCCAAGATCTCATCCTCATTCTCCCGCTTAGTCTCCTCGTTCCTTCTCTTCATCTCAGCCATCTCTTTCTGTAGAGACATCGAAAGCGCCATCTGCTTAGCATCAAACATCTTTTCGTTCACCATGCTTCTGGTTTATACCATCTACTTTCTTCTTTATGCTAATCTCTCGGCCCCACGGTGGGCGCCAATTGTTTTCGAACGGGGTTGGAATCAAGAGAATGATTCGAGCTAATCCACGGTTGCTCGGTCTGGACTTCCTCTCTTCCTCTTTGTACGGACTCTCCCTTCTTCTTTCGTCACTCTGCCTCTCGATCTCCGCAAAGTTCAGATTCAGATGGTACCTGCAAAAGACACTTTGATGCTCAAGTAAAAATTCGATATTCAACACTCGATGTTTTATGTAATGACGTACATGATTCTTGAAATTTGTACCTATTTAATTATTATCATAGATATTTTATTATTGGACTAGATTAAAAAATTAAACCATACTTCAAAATACATTATTTAATTATTAATTAACCTCATTAATATGCTTAAACATAATAACTTCTGCAATACCGAATGTCAAATCTTAGTCTTATCATGCGAAACATACCTATACAAAATTCAGTTATTAAAACAATTGAAATTAATGCAAATTACTGTTGCTGATAGAACATGTCTACTGCAGCTGAATTGATACTAATAATTTGAATTCCCTTTGTGGACGACAATCAACCAGCATTGATATTTGTGTTTAGCATTAATTAATATTAATATGAGAATTGAAAAAGTGAAACACACCAGATTATAATTATGATGTATTATAATATAATTAAATGTTTTATTTTAATAAAAAAAATTATTTCTTTAAATATTTAAGATTATCAATATATTAACACTCATTTCTGAATTGTTAGATTTACGTAATAAATAGAGTTTTCATGTAAATAACAGAAAATTATTCACCACTGCACCTTTTAAGATAAAAGTTGTAAATGTATAATAAGAAAGAAAAGGAGTAAAAATAAAAATATAAAAATAATAAGATCCAATGTTAAGATATTTTCACTTATTTAATTATTTCTCTCTTTTTTAAGAAAACATTTTTAACTCTCTTCTATATAAGAGTTTTAATATATATATATTGATAATTCAACAATAAATTACTCCAAATTACAATTACTAAAAAAGTAAAAAAAGAAAATTATTAAAATATAAACTCACAAGACGAGATGATTTGTTTTTAAAAGAATTATAAACTAATATATTTGAGTATTGTGAAATTTTATTATTATTATTTAAAAAACCCTATTTGGAACCCTTCACTTATTTCCTTCCATGTATTTTATCTTTGTCCTTGAAGGAAATGGACGATGGATGGGAAAGGTTTGGTTGAAAGAGTGAAATAAATGGTGGGATTGGTTTGGCACATCAACTTCATTCCAGGTTAAGATGAAAGCACCTGGCTAATGTTAGGTAATGTCAGAAAGCCACTCATCATTGCATAATCATAATAATTTTCCAACCAATTCAAATTCACTACATTTCTTTTTCAATCTTTTCAAACCTTCAAATAAATAAATATATATTCATAATGTCTTTTTAATGTTCAAATCATATCACCTCTTCACCAATAATGGTAAGAATCATGATATATATATATATACAACTTGCTCATCTAGATATCATATTTATTTTTTTCTTACAAGTTATATGAAACATTTCAAGATGAACAGATGAATAAAACTACTTTAAAAAAAATTAAGATTAATTGTACAGGATTTATAATTAATTTTTAGAGGAATTAAATGAGATAAATTTCTAAATAATTTATGCACTAATTTTAATTTATGAATCAAATTAATTTATTTTAGTTTTTTATAAATATTAATTAAGAAGAGTATTCAAAACAAGGACAAAAGTTATTGACATTAAATATAAGTGATTTTCATACATAATTTCTCTCTCTCTCTCTCTCTCTCTCTCTCTCTCTCTATATATATATATATATATATATATATATATATATATATATATTATAGAAGGTCAATTATTTGATTGAAGAATATGTCTAGAGAATATATTGTTGAAAACACCGATGGTTCCTTTTTATTAATATTTTTTTATACATTTCGCATGTTTTATACATTGGTTCCTTTTTATCAACAAAATTTTAAGAAAATTTTCTTTGAAGTAATATATTAGGTATTAATTAATTTAAGAACCATATATAATTAGTCATAAAAACTAACAAAAATAATATTAATTTCTAGTTCATTTTTATCGAAATAATGTTTACGAGTAAGTCCACTACAAAGTGTGTTGTTATTATCTAATATCATTTGAATTCTTTGAATCACATTTAAAAAATCCTCTTAAAAAAATCTCCCTTAGAACTTGATATAAAGAAATAAAGAGTCATTTAAAACAAAATATAAAATAATGAATTAATTCACATTTATTAAAAATTATAAGATTTTTTGGATTTCATAATTTATTAAATGAAATTCTATCTTAATTATATATATATTTTTTCAAATTTAACCAAAAATATGTATTAAAAAAGTGTATTGAGGAATGTATTATGTTTCACCAATTCTCGTTAATTTATAGTCTCAGTGAATCTAAAGTCTATGATAACTTTTCTTATAAGTACTTTTAAGAAAAAAAATTATTTATAAATTAATGTTAATTACTTATAAACTAACTTTATAATTTTTTATATTAGTTATTAAAAATATTATATTTAATTTTTGTATAAATTCATTTTATTTTAAGAAGTTTATATATTATTTATTTTTATTTATAGTCTAAAAATGTTAGTTAAAATACTTTAGTTTATTATTTAAAATTTTATTTTAAGTACTTTTGAGAAAAAAATATAAAAAATATGAAATAAGTAGGAATCACACAAAAATTAATAATTTATAAGAAAAAAAATTAAACCTTTTTTAATGTATTTCATACTAATAAAGATTTTCACCTTGTGCTTTTCTTTCGTTTTTTTCTTCCTATTATATTTTATCACTACCAAACAAAACATAATAATAAGTTGAGTGTACCTTAATGGGCCAATATGTCAAGTATGTGGCTTTTAGTGTTGATTAATCTCATGATGGGTGATTTGATTTTTTGAAAAAATATCATTATAATTAATAACAAGATAGGGTACCCTTTTCTCTCAGCATTAACTTCAGGTATTAATTAAAAGCCAAATCCAAGATGCAACCATGATTAAAATTGATGAAAAATATAGTTAATTATACTAAATCTCAAAACTATAAAATTGCTTGTGCCATTACATCACATCCACATCCTCACACCACATGTCATCACTTTAGTTTGATTAGCTTTCGTCACAATTCCTCTCTCAATACACATCATTCCAAGAACAAAACCCTCTTTCTTTCCAAGTCTCTATTGAATTTCCCACAAAACTCAATTTTATATAATTCAATTTTATAAAAGAAACTTATAAATTATAGGTTTGCACTTATTTATATATTATAAAATTTTTAACACATTTTTTTTTACGTTGAGACAACTAACTTGTACGTGAGACTATATATTATGAGTGATCTTATAGCGGTTCAAACTTTATAAGTCTAACAAACTCTCTTTAGGATAAGCTCAAAATGATTCTAATACTCAACTTTATAAAATCGGCTTATAAAATGAGGTTTGCACCAACTTATATATTATGAGATGTTTTAATCTCATTTAACTCAACCTTATAAAACTGACTTATAAATTGAGGTTTACATTCATTTATGTACTATGAAATGTCTTAATCTTTATTTGAGTTTTTGAGGAAGTTGGTCAATTTTTGCCCCTTTTTACCAAAAAAAATTACTTTATAAACTTGAGAAAATCGTGTCAACGTGTTACAACTTTTGTGAAATCACTTGAAACTAAAATTGTGTAACATTAATATTATGAAAGTGTGTTATGTTATCACAACTTCTCTAACTTAAAAAAGCAATAATATTTTAAAGAGCAAAATTACTTCACTTTTGTCAAAAATCCTAAATAATTTAGGAGTATTTTCTATGTACTAATTATTAATATACAGATAAAATAAAATAAAATACATGTCATAACATTTTAATATTAGTGTGAACACTGTACTAATCAATATTGCTTACAGTTTCTAATAATTATTGCTTAGAGTTACGAAGTGCTTATTTTGAGGTATGAATTTCGGTTTTATGAGTAAAGTTCCTTGAAAATATCACAATCAATTTAATAGATTATAAAATCGCTTTACTTCTCATCTTAGGACAAGATTGATTCATTCTTAAAATGAATAACACTTAACATGTTTTTTATGCATTATACTAAACTTGAATGTAATAAATAATCTCACAACATTTACATTTTTTTATTTCATTATTTAATATTGTTTTATTTAAGATTATTTGTATATTAAATGGTTTAAGTCTTTATCTTGTATATTTTATTTTATTTTTATATCAAATATATTAAAAAAAATTGTATTTTCTTTTGTTTGTCTGTAACATTTTTCTCATAAAATGGGAATGCAATTAATGAAGGTCTAAATATGCAAATTTATATATATGATTGACATATTATAGATGATAAAGTGGGTCAAATTCAAAATGAGTCAATTTTTTAAACTCTATCAATCGATATTGACCATGTCTAATCCAGCGGAACGAGGCGAGTTATCTTGTCAACCACCCTATAACGAGGCATACAACTTTGGTGGATGAACCCGTCCCACCTCTCTTATAACGAACCAATAATGAGTGAGACAAAAATGGATTAGATTGTCCGTTATTTTAATTCACTTAATTTTGGTGTAACACATAAATTTTAAATATAGATTAGTCATTCTAAACTTAATAAAATTGGGAAGAAAAATAATTTAGTAAAAATTATATAATAGCTACATATTTTAATTCAACGCATATGTAAAGTAAAATCAAGTATTTGTAATGTAATATGAATATTATGATTTCCTGTAAGAAAAAGAAATTTATTTTAAAAAAATTGTAGAGTCTAATATAAATATCATATAGATGTTTATCTATCTTATATTAATATCCATATTAATGTAACGTGATTACTGAGATCTTACAGTAAGCTATTCTTAACTATATTTTCTATCACAAGATCTAGGCTTTGTTTGAATTGAGGAGAGGATGTGTGAGGAAATGTGAGGTTGTTTGGATTGAGGATGATAGAATGAATCTGTGAGAATGGTTTATTGTAAGTTTACAAAATTATCATTCTTATTAAAAAATATTTAAATAATGAATTATGATTTTTTTGTGTAAGTTTAAATTAATTAAATATTTTTAATATATAATATCCATAATTATTGACATTTTTAATAAAAAATTAAAAAATATAATATAAAATATTTTGATGTTAAATTGAAATAAATTTATTAAATATATGAAAATAATATTCATTTGTTACTTTATATAATTATATATATTGTTGATATTATTATTTTATTTTATTATTTTATTATTTATAAGTATATGTTGTTATTAATAGTATAATTAAATATTTTTAAAATTATAAATAATAAATAAATTTATATAATATTTAATTTTATATATTAAAATAAAATACATGTACAAGGGTATTTTGGTAAAATGTAACAATCCTACTAAATTCCCACAAATCTTTTCATTTTGTGAAGAATGAAAAAAACCATTCATCCTCTCCCCATCCTCTCTCCCACTCTCAAAATCATGGAAACAAACACAAAAAAACTCTCTCCTTCCAATTGGAAGCAAACACACCCCTAAAATCGAGAATATCGTTTGAGAAGAATCAAAGTTATAAATTGAAATAATAAAAGGATATGTTATGATTAGGTGAGGTAAAGTTAATGATAAAAAATAATTGTATTGTAAATAAATAATTATTATGAATGCTGATAAAAAAAAACTAATTATTATGAAATAGTAATGACGAAAGTGTTTCACGGGGATCCTTATATAAATTTTAAAATCTGAAATAGGTTATAACACAGTATAAGGTAGAAGTCAGCCATTAATGTCTGCCACTAATCTGAAACAGGTTGAATTGAAATTAATATTTATGAATGAATCTAAACAAAAATGGTTTTTTCACGTATAAATAAGCGAAAAAGCAAACCCAAAACTCAGACAACTTTTAAAATGTACTAGTATTATATGATATTATGAGTAAACCGTTTTAGATTAAGAAAGTTGTGGGGAGAAGAATAAAAAAAACTAAGAATGTAATATTATAGAAATAAATAAGTATGGGCCACATGTAACAACTCGTGTCCCACAAAACGCACTTGAGTGTGCGTGAACAATGCTTATGTTAAGTACATTTTTTAAACAATCCATTCCTCTTAAATTGTTAGATTAGTAAATGGCACTACTGTCTCACTCTGTATCTTTAAGCCACATTTTAAAAGATATTAACTTCTAAACAAAATGACTAATTATTGACTTTTTATTGATTCTTTAACAGGTTCATTGACTGTGTTTAAAACAAAAGTGAATTAATGTAAACCGTCAAAAATGGCTTTCGTCGTTTAGCTTCTTCTCATTATTCGGTGAAACTCCTTATCTTTGCACAAAGGCAAACAAACAACAACAGCAAGAACCCCAGCTCCACCCAAACACACCGCATACCCTTCAATAATCTTAAACATTATTAACTTTTTAAATTAATAAAGAAGAAGAAGAAGATATACCAATTCATTCACAAAAACAAAAGCAACAAAAATGAAGTTCTAAAGAAGGAAATCTTCTCTTATTATGCAGAACTGCTTCAATAGTAAGTTCTCTTCTTTTGCTTCTTCAGTGTCCATTAACAACACCTTCATATTTCTTTTTTTTTTTTCATTTATTCTTTGCAAAAATTATAATTTTTTTTATCTTGAACTCAACAGAAGCAAAATGAATCACTGTGTTCCAGATTTCGAAATCCAAATGGAGGACGACGAAGAATTCCCAATTCCCGTTTCAAAGAAACCCTCCATGTAACTCTCTTCTCTTCACTCTTATCTTCAATTCCTTTAGTTTTTTTTTTTTTTTGTGTGCCTAGTAAGTGAATGCGAACAACAATTAAAACAGGCAAAACGACGAGATCATGGAACTGTTATGGCAAAACGGTCAGGTTGTGATGCACAGCCAAAACCATCGACCACTCAGAAAACCGCCGCATACGTTGCCTTCCGGCGGAGGCGACGGCGTCATTCCGGCCAGGGAGATTCGATCTTCTGAACACGAAAACTACGGTAACCAACACTTGTTCATGCAAGAAGACGAAATGGCTTCGTGGCTTCACTATCCAATCCACGAAGATCCTCCTCCCTTCGATCATCACGATTTCTGCGCCGACATGCTCAATCCGCCGACAAACGCAATAGCGAGCCAGAGCCACAACAGCGCCGCCATACAATCCTCCATTCGCACGACGGAGCTTCGGCATCCGGCTCCTCGGCCGCCGATTCCTCCGTCTCGGCTGCCGGTGCCTGCGGCAAAAAGGATGCAGAATTTCGCGCACTTCTCGAAGCAAGGCAATGCGTCGTCGAGTTCGAAGGCCGCGGCGGCGCAGCCGACGATGGTGGATTCGTGCGATACGCCGGTTGCGACGGCGGAGCTTGGTGAAACCGGCCGCGCGAGCGTGACTGCTGCCGATGCAGGTAAGGCGGCAGAGTCTGGAGGAAGGGAGGCGGCGACGTGCGATTTGACGGTGACGTCATCTCCTGGCGGTTCAAGCGGGAGCGCGGAACCGGTTCAGAAGGAAGTGGACCGGAAGAGGAAGGGGAGAGAAGCGGAGGAATCGGAGTTTCAGAGCGAGGTGAGTGAGTCAACTCGTTTGTTTTATTTCTTCTCGAACTCTCACACGTTCCATATGCGTTAGTCTTGGCTATCGTGCACCGGGGGAGTGACGTGGGTTTACGTGAGCACGCTCCCCTGCATTCTATTCAACGTTTATGTAATTACTATCATCAAACTTTCCGTGTGTGGACATGACTTTGGTGTCGTTTCTCTATCGAAACCCTTAAACGCGACGCGGTTACACACGGTGATGCCACGTGTATATTGGAAGATTCAAAACTTCATAACCGAGGAGCATGGTGGGTTTGGTGAACGGAGTGGCTCATGTACATACTTTTTACAAATTTACTGCATATTATATTCGTTTCACATTTTAAAACCCACCCAAAGGAAATATCTACTGGTAAGGTACGGACGGAGGTCAAAATACATAGGAATTAAGCTGTTACGATGCTGACTGAAGTAATGAGTTTGGTCAAAATCTCTTTTCTTGCATAACAGTTATGCCGGAAAGTATGGTAGAAAAACTAGACACGCGAAAAGCGTGTTAACATTAATTCATCTAGTGAGGGCATGGGAGGCATTTTCCACACTCTAAAAAGAAATCCTGTACGCTGATGTAACACGAGCAAAACGGGTAGAGATCACCAAACCAATGTTCAACACCCCTCTCACAAACTGTTTGATTATTTGAGTTGTAATAGGTATATATAAACTTAAGTAATGGAGATGCAGTTATAAGCTACGTTATGTACATATCAGGTGCTTAGTTAAACATTAACTTTTTGACATTGATGACGATACGATTGTAAACTAATACCCAGTCATGACTTGCATGTTACCTCCTTTTGTAAAACTATAAATCTTTGTATTTCAATTGGTCTTATCAAACAAGAATTGTCTTCTAATCTCTCTCAAGAGGAAACTCATGATTATGATTTTGCCGGAGTATATTCTGAGAGAAAGTGCCTATGACAAAAAGATGACTTGGACATGGTTGTGAAGTTTGATGGGGCAGGAAAATAGGTAGAAATCTTGAGTTTAAGTTGTGGTACTTTTCAATTTCGCATAAACAAGGGGGAATGGGACTTTGTACGAAGATTTACAAGTTGGTGGCTTCCCATGGAAGTAGACTACTGGACATTTACGTTGGAAGAGATGGGACGGATCAATAGTTCAACGGATAATGGCATATTTGTTGACTCTTTACATTTCGCCATCTGTATAAATTTATGGTGTATATTCTACTTCTATATTCTTATCTCCATTGGTTTCACTGCAAAAGGACGTCGATTTTGAATCTCCGGAAGCTAAAAAACATGGGCGTGGTTCTACATCTACTAAGAGATCCCGTGCTGCAGAAGTCCACAATCTCTCCGAGAGGGTATACTTACATAACTTCAACGAGTCCTTAAATTTTATTCTGTTTTCCTCATTTTCTGAAGTATCATATTGTATTTTCATGCAGAGGCGTCGAGATAGAATTAATGAGAAAATGAAAGCTTTGCAAGAACTTATACCTCGATGCAACAAGGTCCATAATTATTAAATATCCCAGTACTTCTTTTTCCTTTTTTAGCACTACAGTATTTTGGTTTTACTGCTTTCTAATAGCTCTTTCAAATTTTTATTCCCTTTCCTGAATTTGATAGTCTGACAAAGCTTCAATGCTGGATGAAGCAATTGAATATTTGAAGTCACTGCAATTACAAGTGCAGGTAAATCTTATGTATACAGTGAAATATTGAATGAGCAACCTAATTGGTGATGATTAATTTACCTGCATCCATAATTTATAAAATATCGTCAAGCTTAAAAAGGGGTTAAGGAGGAAAGGCAAGAAAAATTAGGATGGAAAAAGTAAGTAATAAATGTTGCATTCTTACTGAAAGGTTTTCTTAGAGAAAACTTCACATGTTTCAAGTGAAAGTGGCAGGGTGATATATAGAGCCAAAGAGGTTGTATTTGGAATTATTTTACTTAGATGAAGGATTTTAGTTTTATTAATTGAAGTGTACGCATGTTTTACAATTGTGTCTCTCTATTTATCACCCATATACTATATCTATTGGTTATATTGTATACTATTGATACCTATTAGCATTGCATGATAATAACCATCATTTATAACGAGAACTGAATGCAATTTATTTGTGCAGATGATGTCCATGGGATGCGGCATGGTACCCATGATGTTTCCTGGAATCCAGCAGTATATGCCGCCAATGGGAATGGGAATTGGCATGGGTATGGGCATGGAAATGGGAATGAACAGACCGGTAATGCCATTTCCCAATATGTTAACTAGTTCAACTTTGCCAGCAGCAACTGCAGCTGCGCATTTGGGACCGAGGTTCCCTATGCCTCCTTTCCATATGCCCCATGTTCCTGCCCCTGATTCATCCAGAATGAAAGCACCAAATCAGTCAGATAATAATATGCTTAACGCACTTGGTACACAAGGTCCAGATCAATCACATATCCCAAACTTCACTGATCCTTATCAACAATACGTCGGCCTCCAACAGGTGCAGTTACAATTGATGCAGGTAAAGTTGTCCTTAATGCTATGTCTATTTTCTCGGTTCTTTTTCTTTCGACGGGGTGGGGGATTTAAGCTACCTGAGGGACATCATATTCCAGCCACCGTTACATATCATCTTCTTTAGTGCATCATTCTAATACAATGCATTAGGAAAACTCGGTTGGTTCCCAAGGCACCATCCCAAACAGGCCAAATTATGATCGTAATACCCTTCTTAGGGTGAGATAAGTACCTGCGAAAATCTGTTGGTTTCCGGTGCACATCAGAAACAGGCCAAATTACTTTTGTCCGCCTTGTCTGTTGGTGGTTGTTATGCTTTGGGTTTGTTTGTTTTCGTTTTCTAGAACTAGTATTGCTCTATATAAACACAGAGCTCATGGTTCTTTTCTCTGTAAGTTTTGCATGCATGCAATAAACCTGTTTTCCTTTCTTTTTGCACACTGTGGGTCCCACAGATTTTTCGTGTGAATACAACATAAGTTTGTATAGCGGAGCAACACGTATGCATCATACCATGCAATATGGTATCAGAGCGGGCACGTCCCGCTCTGCTTCTGCACATCAGCACAAAATCTCTGATAGTTAGACATTCTTGCTTCCTTTCTTTTCGTTCTTTTAGATTTTTCTTTTCTCCGTGTTGTGGTGCATACAATTTCTCTTTCCAGCATGGATCATACACAGAATCCTGTAAGCTCGTATTGCCTTCATCCAGGAGAAAATTCCGGTATGATACTTGTCAATCGTCTACTAATGGAGGTAATTACCACTCACGGAATCGTGCTATGAGACGAGCACTTCTTTCAAAAACAAGTTAAATTTTGTTGATGGCACATTAGTGGCGCCTAGCAGGGATGATTCTTTGTATGATTTTTGAGAGAGATACTATGGTAGTGTCTTGAATCACTCGTGCCATATCTGATCAGATCACACAAAGTGTGATATACATTGATAATGCAAAAGATTTTTGTGGGAAGAACTTAAAGAAAGGTTTTCTATAGAGGATCACTTTAGAATATCACTTTAGAGTATTAGATGCTTCAGGAGATACATTCTATGAAGCAAGGTGAAGAGAATGTTTCAGATTTTTTTGCTGATCTAAAGATATCATGGGAACAATGGAGGCCTTGAGACCTACACCCAATTGTGTTTGTGAAGTTCGATGTAGTTGCAATATGATAAAGAATGTTAACCATAAAGACTCAAAACATGTTATATGTTTTCTGAAAGGTTTAAACGAAACTTATAATATTATTAAGACGCAAACTTTGCTTATGGAGCCTTTGCCTTGAATCAATCATGTTTTCTCTCTTGTCTTTCAATAAGAAAGACAGTTGATGGGTGGTATGATTCTTGATAATAAAACTATTGTCAATTTTACACTCGGACTAGTTGGAGACAACATGGGAAGACTAATGCTAAGAATTACACCAATTGGAAAGCACAAGGAAGAGGACATAATCCTCATTTTGAGAAGAAGTGCAACTTGTCTATATCAAACTTGAGAGTTGATGTAGACTTATGGAGGTTCCGTAGACTCGTGGAGGCGGCTTGTAGATTCGTGGAGATTTCATAGACTAGTAAGAGTTTACTTTGTATAAAAAATATTTCAATCATACAATTAATCAAAGTATTTAAAACAAAATCCACTATATTAATAAAATAATTACATTTAGTAGTGAATGAGAATTATATAAGTTTAAAATACCTTAAATAAATTTATACAATACAAACATTATAAAACATTATGTAATTGGGTTCTATAGATAAATATTATATCCTGAAGCATTTTTACTTATTTTAATAAACGGGGATGCTCTTGGGTTATGCCTAGTTGAACTAACAAAAATTTTAAAAATATAATATTTTGAAATTGAAAAATTTTAATTGAAAAAAAACATCTAACATTCAATTAAAAAAAAACGCCTCTCCAATACTGTCCCAATATTCTCTCTTACATATGGCCAACCTTTTTAAATAAGACATTGCAACAAATTAAAAAAATCTCCAATATCCTCTTGGCTAAGAAAACATAAATCCAAACACACGCATCAAATGACCTCGACGAACAGAGCGACGCATCACCATGATCGCGGAACAAAGACTACGATAATCAAAATGAAGACCAAAAGAGGGAACACGACCACCATCACTAACACGATCGGAACAATGCACCACAATTGAAACAAAGACACACCACCACGAAGAACGCAAGCAAACCATAACGTTGGCAGTGTGAGTTTGTCTAATTTTGGGTTAAAAAACGGGTCATTTTGGGTTTAAAGAAAAACCCTCTTAACTCGTCAACTCGGTTGCAGAATTGCGAGTTCAATCATGTTCATCGAGTTCAGTGCGAGTTTACCAAGTTTACTCCAAAACCGAGTTTGCTTTCGAGTCAGCTCACCCAGGGTAAGTAGGAACATAAACTCGAACGAATTGACAAGTTAACTCGCGAGTT
>Ga0123342_1001794_pt1 | contig 36268 bp, 16 predicted proteins | sample Turbeawhitnodule_FD_89960 | JGI IMG/M metagenome (GOLD analysis project Ga0123342, IMG submission 89960) | Root nodule microbial communities of legume samples collected from Mexico - Turtle bean Mexico white nodule | ecosystem: Host-associated > Plants > Roots > Nodule | place: Mexico: Nepantla... | reverse complement strand
TGGTTACATCAGGTTGCCTTTCCCTATCCATCATGCACTCTTCAACATATAAAACATGCAGGCCTACCAAATCCTTCCTCACAGCCACACAACACTCAACAGAACAAAACACATAAAACATTATAGCTTCCTACTATAAGGAACAGTGATACTGGAGCAGGATCCTGCATAAAACCCCATAAATCAACAATTTGATGTTGCAAAAAGACAGATGCAGAGGATTTACAGTGCTTCCATGTGCCAGAAACGCAAATGACTCCCTCCTTCCTTCGATATTATGAGATATTATAGATATTGTTATGTATCTCATATTTATGTAATGGGCTTAGCCCATATGTTTCTTTTCCTATATAAACATAACCCTATGTGTTCAATATACACAAGGGATTTATCCTATTCTTTATTTTCCTTTAATATGGTATCAGAGCCATTTCGAGCCTATCCTAGTGAGTATTTGTTGGGCTTATCAGGCCACCCGCTATTGGACCGCCCATAATATATAGTCTCACACACGAGTTGGCAGTCTCGGCGTGAGGGGTGTGTGTTGGAGATCCCACATCGACTAGAGATTAGAGTCTTTCATTGTATATAAGTGGGTGCAAACCTCAACCTCATGAGCCGGTTTTATGTGGTTGAGTTAGGCTCAAAGTCCACTTTGTAATATTTCCATAAACTAGGTCATATAGTTGAAAGGTGTTATGTATTACATGAATGCTTTTCATTGTTGGCCTCTTTATCAGTCGGATGTCAGCATGTCTTCCTTTACAGTGATTTGCTAGAGGAAATTTGTATGGAGCAACCTCTTGGTTTTTTTTGCTTACGGGGAGTCTTCCATATTGTTATGTTACTTTTGCAAATCTTTATATGGTCTCAATCAGTCGTCTAGAGCATGGTTTGGTAGATATAGTGCAGCTGTCCAACAATTTGGTATGAGTAGATGTGAGGGAGATCATTTTGTGTTTCATCGTCATGTATGTTGATGACATTGTTCTTATAGTTAGTGATCATCATGACATCTTTAAGATAAAACAACACCTCTTTTCTCATTTTCAAACAAAAGACCTTGACAAACTTAAATATTTCTTGAGGATGAGATAGCACAATCCAACAATGGAATTGTCATTTCTAAAAGAAAGTATGCATTGGATATTTTAGAGGAAATTGGACTAATAAATTCCAAGCCCATTAACTCACCCATGGATCCTAATTCCAGACATCTACCTAGTCAAGGGGAGTCATTGCCTGATGCTGAGAAATACGGAAGATTGGTTAGAAAATTGAACTATCTCAATAATATACATTAGTAATTCAAACGCCAACTAATAAACATGTCATGGTCCTAGTTATAATTATTCTCTTATTTAGTAAATATCAGTAGCATGTTATATTACAACCTAAGTATTAATTTGGCCTTTGTTGTTTTTACCCATTTTTGCTGAGGGTTATTCTTAGTATTGGAGTTGTTACAGGTTTTCACATCAACAACGCCTGTCCCAAGTCTCACGTTGGATACAGCCTCATATAAAGGTGCTACTCTTCACTGAAATTGCCGTTTTGGATTACAAATTTTTTATACTAACTGGTTTCCATTATTGCAGTGTTTCTCAAGATTTGGAGAAGTCGTTTTCACTCTAACTCGGTTTTTTCGAGATGTGGGAACTCAGTGTCCTACTAAGGTGTCTTTGTTGGAAGCTAAAAAAGAGGGTCAGTGTCTTCTAGTACTACATTATGTTGGTTGTGTCATGTCATTTCTTTCAATTGTAGTTTCCCTTCTTTTATATATTTATTTTAAATCATTTTTCTACTGATATGATTTAACTAGACCATTGCTGATACAGGAAATCTAGGAGAATTAACGTCATCAGAGCAGCATATTGAAAAACTTTTTTCACCTATGGTAACCCCTTGATCACGCATTGTAATTATGCTCATTTTTTCAGTCACATAATGCTATTGTTTGGCCCTTTGGTTTGATAATAATTTTTCTTGCAGACCACACCAATGGCTCAAAATTTCTCTTTGAAAGCATCATCTTTGCTTGATACTAAAAAAGGTCGTGCATCATTCCTGGGAGAAATCATGCCGGCCAATCGCTCATCTCTTTCTTTTGACAATTGCAAGACTGTACACTGTAAAAGTTCAAGTGATATTTCCGGCAAGGTTTTGCTTGGAAGGAAGACTCTTCTATCATCAGAATGTGAGAGGGTTGAGTTGGCTGATAGTTGTCATCTTGGTGAAAAATCAAAGGATACACCAATAGCACCTTGTTCTTCCAAGAAGCGTAAATTTATGTCAGGAGAGTACGACTTAAAGCAATGTTTTGGAAATTCTAATGAGCATTCATCATCTGGTACAAATTTTCTGAATCATAAAGCTCTCATTTCAGTTTCTAATTATATTAATTATGGTAAATGAGTAGATTTATGATATGGCTAGTCAAAACGCTCAGGGGTTGTAGATCTAAGAGATAAAGATGGTGTGGCCTCCAATAGTGTTGAATTGACTAGACAAAAAGGCAAAACTCCTGCTGATTCCGTGCCTTCCGTTGGTGATGAAACCCAAGGATCAGCATTCCTTGCTCAGGTAGAATTGTTATTTGTGATACATAAATTGCATGTAGCCTCAGAAAGTAGGGAATGCAATAAATGGAAGTGGAACTAATTCTCTTTATTATTAAAGCTAATATGCAAGAAAGTCCAATAAACTGTAATTATAAACATGAGCTATAAGGACAATCAGATTTTGATCATAATTCTTACACAGTTTAAACTCAATTTCTGTTTCCAATTTATTTGCTGTTGTGCAAGTATTCTTGGGTCAGTTTGCATTTAATTGTAACAGAATTTTCATTATTATTGTTATCAACCCTCAAGGTTTATACTTGGTCTTGGATTTTGTTATGAGGCAACATGGTGTTGCAATTTGATGTTCCTTTATATTGATACTGATGACAAGTTGAGTAAGGATATTTTGTATAAATTGTGCCTTACAGGTTCGAGATAAGCTCAGTGCTGCGGAATACATAGACTTCGTGGGTTGTATGAAGGCACTCAAGACCAAAGCAATGAAAATTAGCGAAGTTTTACAGTGTATTTCTAGATTGTTCTCTGGACCTGATAGGCTACCTCTACTTAAAAGGTATCCAATGAAATTATAATATTTTAAGCAACCTTTATGGCTTTGAACTGTTGTCCTTTTTATACCATTCATCCCCAGTCACTATGCTATTGAAAGTTCTTGATGTAACATATATCCTTAAGATTGGTTGCAATTCATGTAGCGCTATTGTCAAGTTTAATTATAATGCATGAGCCAAGTCATTCGATATTCTCACTGCAAAGTGTAAAACGGGGTACGTGAAAGAAAATGACTGATTCCTGCACTCGAGATTGCCACTTAAGACTCACTTCCTTGCATGATGCCTTTTACTTGAAGGAAATATATTTCAGACTTTTGATCATATTGAAATTCCCGTCGTTGAATCTCTTTACCTTCATCATCTTGTTTAACAGGTTCAAAGATTACATCCCAGCAAAATATCATTCTTTGTATGAGCACTATGTTGAAGAAAAAACATCAATCACGTGAAGACTTAGGTGCCTTCTTGTGACTATCATCTGATAATTCGTCAGTTAAAAACCAGGTGATCTCTTAAGTCTTGGCATCTTTCTTGGATTGTTATTGAAGACGTGGAAAGGAATGAATATTAGTACATTACATAACAAGACTAGGAATGCGGAGACACGTGAAGAAAATATAAATTAGATATTGGTATTTCTTCACTCATAATTTAATAGACAATAATTTCATAAATGTTTGCTTCAGGAGTATTAACTTCAAACAGATTATTCATTGGCATGTATACTTCATAGCATTGAATGTGACAAACATGTTGAGATGAGGCTTCTTGAGATTTGATGTTTGACCTATGTGGATCAGCAGCAGATGATATATTTAGGAATCAGTTCGTCAAAAGAATGGCCAGTGAATTTTTTTGAGGGCCAGACAAGCAAGCCCTTTGATAACCGGCTTTCATGAAGCATCTTTCGAATGTCGTGCTTCGTGAGGAAATGCATTATTTTTTGATCATTAATTTTGTTTAATCTTCATGGATTTATTTGTACATAGGTCTCCATGAAGTTGGTGAATATTGTAATTGAATACATTAATAGTTTACTATGTCTTTTTACTTCCAAATAGTTAGTAATGTAGATTGAGTTCCTTTGATAGTCAATAAACAATGCGAACAATATGTTAAAAAAACATTTATGATTTGTCAGAGTATTTATTATCTATACGTGGTGTTGGTTTGGCAACTTGCGAAGAGTTCAACTCCCCTTCAACCCAAGTGTGCATTATTTGGTGCCGGGAAATTAAGTCTTCACCCATACAGGTACATATTCATTCAACTTCCTGCAACAATTCCAATGAACTGTGTTATAAGTATTCGCTAGTTTTATTGATGATTATTTTCTATTGGAATGTTTGAGTTTAAAGTTGCATAGTGTGATGCTAAGTGAGATATAACTCAACGTAATGTCTGAGTTTAAAGTAGTTTAGTACGATGTTAGTTAAGATATAACTTGATACAATGAATTTAAAAATAGTTTAGTGCAATGCTAGTTAAGATATGAGACAATTTCTTCATGTACCATATCAATTTTAACTTGCATCCTATCAATTTTTAAAATTTCCAAAATTACCCTTATTTTGGATTTGAATAATAAATATAATTCAAAATTAAAAAAAAATACATTCTTGATTAAAAATCCAAAAACACCAAATTTAAAATGCATTTTGGATAAAAAAAATTGGAATTCAAAAATGTGTTTTCAAAATCCAAATCCAGAATATTTCTGCATAAAGGGTTTTCGAAGTAATTTTCATCTACATCCTCATTTTATTTAAGATTATTTTCATCATTTTGAAGGGATTTTGTCGTTTTCAATAGGTGAATTAACATGGTGTAGGGAGATATGACTTACAGAATATTGAGCTTTAAAGCAAAATATAACACAATAATAGTACTTTTTTTATGATGTTGAGGTGTTTGATGGTAACATTTTGTTCAAGTTCATGCATCAATGACCTAATTTACTATCATTTATGAATAGTCATTTTTGAAAATACACTAAATGTTTTAAATTAGTGTTTTTTCATATCTTGAAATGACATGATTGTTGTTCATTTCTTTGAAAGTTATTCTCAAATATCAATGAATTAATAGAATGACACGACCTTTTATGTTCAAAAGTGACTCTTTTTGTTTGAAACAATTTCTCTTTTTTTTTTATATATATAAAGACATTTTCTCATTTTGTTTTTCTTTACCATCAGGCTTTTCTATTTTATTTACCTTTTTCTTTTTATCGTGTTTAGTTCATGTTGAGTTTAAATTATTCTTTATTTTATAAATAAAGTTTATTTGACATTCCAATAAAAAAAATCATTTAACAACATTTTTTAGAATAAAATATTATACTATAATAAATCACCTTTAAATTTTTTATATAGAATTAGTATAAAGATATCATTACGTATTCTCAGCAGGTAGGTTAGCTATCACATGAGTATGACTTTTATGGCGTTTAAAAGAATAGGGTATAATAAGCAAAAAAAAAAAATGTTGACACTCAAAAAAGTAAAACACATAAGTTGACAAATTATAATAATATTTTAAATTTAATATGATTAAGATATTAATTTATTGAATTGTTAAATGAGTGTTTGTTAATGTGTGATTTCAAGATATCAGCACCCGTATAATAATAATCTTCGTCAATTTAACTTGTTGAGACACTGCATATGCTAGGGTCAACCATGTGTCCCCTATAGAGATACACACACTAAAAGTGTTGATAAAAAAAATGTTATATTTAAATTATATATTAACATTATCACTATCATTATGTTAGCAACAACTTATTAAGGTGTTGATTTTCCAAGTGAATTTGCTCTGTAATTTGGGCAAATTATAATTTACTTCTTTCCGGTTTCAGTTCATTTTTCGCTTAACATGAATCAATTGCTTTTTTTTTTTTCACGAAAACAATACTCTTTATCTAGTTTTTCACAGTTTGGTAAGAGAATGATACCTTTTAAGAAGGAAAATTCACAACCTACTTAGAGAATAAAGAAACGTAAACTACAATTTGATTGATAAAGTTGACAATTTGATTGATAAAGTTGATGCTCTTGGTAGATGTTATTTCACATATAAAATTATTTAATCTTAAATATCTACAAATCAATTGGCTTACACTCTTCGAGATAAGAGTATATACTATTTAAAGTCCAGAACATTCAAAATAGTTAATATTAATTATATTTTTAGTTTACTGTGTAATTTGTCTTTTTTTTTATATTTTAAAAAATTTATCTTATTATTTTTTATTTTTATATTTAGTCTTGTTATTAGCCTAATTCAATGGTAAATCTTTTATTTAAGACTAATTACTCAACATTTCTTAATTTAACTTATTTTGATATAACATTAATATCTTTAGATAAATATTAAGATCAATAGACAATTCTCTTCGTATGTGAAGTTGAAATCAGCCCATGACTCTAAATTTCACTTATTGTGAATTTTTTTTCCAATTATGATTTTATCACCATTTCCTAATTCTTGAGTTTGTTAAGATAATATAAGTTATCTGGGTTGAAACATGCTTGGCTTATATACAAAGCTAGAAACCTATGATAATTTCACATTCACTCAAAATCTCAAAATACAATTCTTAAGCGATAAGCAAAGTGTGCATATTTTTGTTAACAACACACAAAGTCATTATGGTACAACTTACATGTGAAGCCCTGGGAAAAATTAAACATCGAAAACAAGAGTTCAAAAATCAAACCCATGATCTTATTGAACCTTGTCTCATGAAAATATCTTTGGCATGCTTTTCCAAGAACACTTTTTCTTAATTAACTCTTGAAGCCTAACCCCCACTTGACATAAAAATTTAATGGTTATTATTGCGTTCTGAAAAAACTAAAACCCTAACGTTACGTTTGTGGTCACAGTCCTAACGGTTCGAACGCTACGTGGCTTGTCGGAAGCCGGTTCGGAATTGCTCCGCCGCATGGCGGCGGCGAGATCCACGAAAGCACCGAGGATGAACTTGTGCGATTTTTTGCGGTTGAGGTTAAGGTAACAGAACAAGAGCTCCTCCATGAAATCCCAATCTACCACCCCTTCGTGCTTCTTCACCATTTCTTCCATGGAGCCTCTGAAATCCTCGTAAGGGCTGGAGGAGTGCGACAAGAGAGCGATGCTATCATCCGGAAGCGCGTGGTCCGAACGCGCCTTCTCGTAAGAACCGGAAGACGAAACATCGTACAGAGTCGAAACGGTTGAGACCGATCCCACCTCGTCACTGGTTGTCGTATTCGTGGTGTTTGTGAAAACGTCCTCCACCAGCGACCCACGAGGATCACGCGGCGATGCTGTTTCTTCCACTTCGCGGTTTTCGTCTTCACCATCGAAGACCCTTTTGCTGTTTAAGGTAATTTCTTCGTCGTCTTTGAGGTACAGAGACTTGAAATTCTCGAAGAGGAAACGGTCAACGTCTGCCAAGGTGGCTGCATCGTTGTTGTTGTTGTTGTTGCGAACATGAACATGGTGGTGATGGTGATGATGACGAGGTTCGTTTCCGCCGCTGTACACGGCAAAGGACGGTGTCCGAGGATGTTTGCAACCAGAAAGAATCCAATTCTTGGAGGGTAATCGGATTTGAGGACGAGGGCTTTTGATTCTGAAGAGGTAATCTCGAATTTTCTTTGGCATGTTTCAGAATCATGTGTGATATAATAAGGAACTGTGATGAGTGAGAACGAAGAAAGGGAGTGTGTTTATAAATAAAAGGAACATGAGAAAGCGAAAGAGGGTTGAAAAATTAGTTTATTGAATGCTATGTGTGACACCAAAGAACATGCTCAAAATCCAGATTTATTAAATGAATTTTTGGTTAGGGAGAATTTGGTGAAACGCATGAACTTGGTTTGGTTGAGACTTGAGAATCATGCTTCTTGCCAAATCCAATTGAAAAGTAGAATAATTTCTTCAACACAATCATCATCTTTTTACCACTTTGCACATCCACAAACTATGAATGTGGTTATTATCTCTTTCTTTTGCTTCTTCTACATCAATAAGTGCCATAGATTGAGGTGTTCATCGTCAAATCAACCATGATATTTATTTTGAGTCAATGCATCACTAACTTGAAACTTTTCCCTAACTTTAACTTCAAAAGATAAGCATTGATGATGAATTTAGTAACTCTTTCGTGTCTTTAACTTATTTCCTCGTGAAATGTTAATGTTCTTGGTATATAATACAAGGTATAAATGTCAAAGTGTAACTTATGAAAAAAAACAATAAAAAAATACCTAGAAATTATAAATAATGAAAGTATTTATACTGGGACTACTAGAAAATTATTAAGTAGAAATCAATTTTAGAGATAAAAAAAATTATTAGTTTCTATATTGACTAAATTAGATATTATTTTAGAAATTAAAAAGAATTATTCATATCTAAATTAGTTTATATTATTATTAAATAGTTTCTAAATTGGTATCTAATTAGTTGGTAACTAGAACGTAGGTAGTTAATTAGATGTCAATTTAAAAATTATTTATCAATAATATAAACTATTTTAGATACTAATAATTTTTTTAGTCTCTAAAATAGTATTTAGTTTTATCAATATAGTAACTATTTATTATTTTTTAAAAATTAGTTTTTATTTGATGATTTTAGTGTGTAAACTTAACTTACATATAAAAAAATTAGCTACTTACGTCTTAACTACCAATTATTTAGATTTTAAAGGTGGTATCTAAAACCTTGTTATCTAATCAGATATCAATTTAGAAATTTTTTATCAAAAATATAAATTAATTTAGATACCAATGATATTTTAATTTCTAAAATAATATATAATTTTATTAATATAGTAACTAATTATTTTTTATTTTTAAAATTAGTTTTATTCGATGATTTTACTGTGCAAAGTTAACGTACATATAAAAATGTTTATTATCTTTTATTAGTTTTTTTAGTCTTGTTGTTGGTGTGAAGTCTCTATATGGGACTTAATTAAATGAGTTTGACTCTAGTTTCACTTCAACTAGGGATATGTTAGTTCTTTATTAAAATATGTTTGAAACATTATTGTTAATATTCTCTGATTTTGCTTTTAAAGATTATAATGAGACTACTATATATACATGATTAAAAATAAATAGTATTTTGATAATTTTAAAATAGGAATGGATGCTGGTCAAATGATCCTATTTAATAATGCTTTGTACCTATTAAACTATTGAATATTTTGATATTAATTTAACGATTGCACACATTCAATTTTAAATAAATAAAACATTTGTAGTTATGTAACTATACTCTATTTTAATTATAATTTAATAAACACCTTATTTATACGTTAATTGTATTATTTAATACAGTATGTCATAGGTTTAAATTGTATAAAAATATGTAAACTTAATCTAGTTGGTAAAAATATATCCCATCATAGCTCTTAATACACTGTTAACGTAATGTATTTTTATGATCAAATTATACTTTTAGTCTTATAAGTTTCTTTTTATTTATGCATTATGTTTTTTTTTATCACATGTCACTATATCAAAATCATTGACAAAAATGATTTTTTTTTTCATGCAATAATAAATGAAATTATTATTATTACTTGATGTCAAGTTTAATAGTAATGCCTACCATGAAAACTTTTATTTAAAAAATAAATTATTAAATAAAAATTAATTTTAATTTATTTGAAATTTATTTAATTATTAAATTTGTAACTATCAATTACTTTATAGATCTTAAAGTTGGTAGATAATTAGATATCAATTTAAAAATTAGTTTATAAAATTTATTAATATTAAAAAAATATTTTAAATACTAATAATTTTTGTAGTTTTTAAAATAATATTTAATTTAGTTAATATATAAATACTTATTTCTTGATATCTAAAATATTACTACATGATATATAATTATTAAATAAAAATTAATTTTAAATAAAAATATTAATGAATTACTATATTAACTAAATTATATATTATTTTAAAAACTAAAAAAATTATTGATATATAAAATAGTTTTTATCATTAACAAAATTTATAAATTATATTTTTAAAATTTGTATCTAATTATCTAAATTTTTAGTTACTAACTATTTTATATTTTAAAGTTGATAACTAATTAGATATTAATTTAAAAATTAATTTATAAATTTTATTAATAATATAAACTATTTTATATATTAATAATTTATAAAAAAATTTCTAAAATTAATTTTTATATAGTGTAAAGAGATAAATTAAATTTTAGATAAAAAAAATATGAAAAACGAAACTGAAACTTGTATACATAGATATAAAGAAAAAGGATTAAAAATATAATTTTGAAATATTTTATTATTATTACTAATTCCTAGGCCTAGTAGCTTTTGATAGAACCAAGAGGCAATTTGAATTACTCTACTATTTTTTATACTTGCTTCCTCAAAAACGTCTAGTCATTTAATAATTTTTTAATGATTAATTAAAAGCACTAAAAGATCACTAATGTTACATTAAAACAAATAGTCCTGAATAATTAATATTTTCAATTTTTTAACGTATAGTTTTTATTTCACTAATTCAGTATTTAATTATAAGTTTTATTCAATAACGTTTACATTAATTTAATTTCGTAGAAATAATTCTAGATATATATATCAACTAGTCATAAAATTAGGATAATAGGTATTAATCTATTTTGCTTTTAGTGTATATCAACTTAATTTATTATGATTATACTTCGTTAAAAGTTGAGTTAGTTGAAAAAAATATGTGACCTATAATAATTTTTAAGTGTGTTTATTAAAAGAAAAATTAATGTTAATATATAGTTAATTAATTTTGGAAAGAATTTTTTTTTACCTTTTCATTTTATATTATAAATTTAAATTTTGTAAAGATTAATTATATATTAATGTTAATTTTTTCTTTGATAAATATACATGAAAAACTATAATATATTAACCAAGTCCAGACAAAACTGTAAAATTATTTTTTTTACTAAAATTGTTATTATTTATATTGTACTAAAAGTAAAATATCTTAATATTTATTATATCGAACTGATTATTTACACTAAAAATTATAATTATATTATGAACTTTTATAATTAAATGACAATGGAAAACTATTTTAGACATGATACACGGCCATTGATTTCTTTTTAAAATATTATTTTTGACAGTGCAAAACCAATAATAAGGAATCCATAATAATAAAATGAATTTATTAAGCCATCACTATAATTCTTTTAGTTAATTAAAATATAAAATATGTCTATTTACCTGCAATTTATACTGTGTATTTTAATAGGAGATAATTGTAATGTATCAAAATGTATTAGTGAGTAGATGCGTTAGTATTAAAAAATTATTAAATAAATTTTTTTTTAAAGAATAAAAATAATTAGTTACTATATTGATTAAATTATATATTATTTTAGAGATTAAAAAAATTATTAATTTTTAAATTAATTTTTATTATTGATAAATAGTTTTTAAATTGGTATCTAATTAGCTATAAATGCTTTAACTACAAATTATTTTATATTATAAATTTGGTAAAAACAACTTTAGTAACTAATTATAATTATATTAAATTTCGAATATATAAAACACGATCCTAATGTGAGAGCATGAAGCATGCTGCTGCAATGTTCTCTAATGGTAATAGTTGTTGATGCCATTGCCATGCATCTTTATTTTAGGTTTTCATTGCAATTCTCATCATTTTCAAGATATCCCACATTAATGCTTATTTCCTATTCTATCACATTTCATTTTAGAGTAAATGTCTTATTGCTATATAAGTTTTTCAATTACTTTTTCTATAAATGTTTGAGCTTAATCTAGGTAATTAGTTAAAAATTGATCATCTAAACTAATTTAGTCTTTGTCTAGAGTTTAATTGTTTTTTTAAGTACATATTGTTTTAGATCCCTAGATCTTGGTGCTTCTCTTACTCATCTCATTAATTTTGCAAACTCCATTGATGATATTTTGAGGCTGAAGTTTTAGAATGAGATTTTTGTTTAGTTGGAAGGGTTTTGGTAGAATAGTATTGGGAAAATAAGAATTAATTATCTTTTTAATTGGTGTAGATACAAAATGGGCATATGCGGAAGTAATAAACAAAATTAAATAATGACACTGAGAGTTTTTAACGTGGAAAAACTTCCTCAACTTGAGAAATAAAATCCACGAGACCTGGTAGGTAGGATTACAATATTCGTATATTTATTTCTCTCACTCTGTGAGGATAACACTCAATCTCACTCAAAAAGATGGAATACAACATCTCTTTAACTTTTTATTAGGATTTCTAATTTCACACTATGATGGATATTAATCATCTCTTTTACTTTGTATGTTGCTATTTGCTAGTCTTTTTTCTTCCTCACAGGTCCCCTTTATATAGAGTGATAGGAAGACTTCTCACATAAAGAGATAGTGGATAATTAAAACTCATCACTTTTTCAAAAGAGAGTTATAATTTCGAGGCTTTTGAAATGAATATCATTAAATATATTCAAAAGATCAGTTATCAAGATTCATTGATATGGTTCTCATTAAAATAAGGTGAGATTCTCAATATAATTATAAAGTTGCATATATGAAATTTGAACTAATAGTTGGAAGTTTTTTTTATATATATATTTTAAAGTTAAAGAAAATTATTATATTATTAAAAAGGAAACTTTGGACTCGTGTGGCTCTATTTCATAGAGGCCGAAGCAAGGGAAGGTTTTACCCTTAATTTTATTTTTAAATGTACTGATAAAATATAAGAAGAAAAATCCATATATGCTTTTATCACAGAAAAATCCAAATATGATTTTATCACAAACTATTTTCTTTATTATAAAAAATTTTATAAAAACATATAAATGCAATTTTATTTTTTTTCCTTTTTGGTATAGTCAATTGTTATAGAAAATCTTTTTTTGTGTGTGCGTTTGTATTGAAGTGTATTATTAGTATTTTAAGCAAGGGAAATTGTTGAAATTTTCTGTTTATCACAAATGATCAAGAACAGTACTTTTAGTCAGAAATATTTTGAACTAATTCTACATTTCCTTAAACAAACTATTAGGAGTGTAACTGAGGTTAGGTTGAATTTAGTCTAATTTTTAGCCAAACCTAAGTAATTTTATTGGATTGAATTTGTCTTTCAAAAAACCCTCAAAATTAAGAATTTTGAAATTTCTTAAATTTTTATGAGGTAACAACAATACTTATAACATAAAAATATAAATAATCCTTAAAGTATTCAAATATAAATTAATAATTATAAACTAGATTTAACTTTAGTAGAACGCGATTTCAATAAAGAATGTAAGGTATGAAATATTTACTTGAAATAACATGTATAATATAATAAATTTACTTAATATTCATAGGACAATATAAATAATTAGTGTTTACATAAGTTTAAGATCTTCAATACGTGACTCACTTTTGTTTTGATTATGTAATCATTTTTTTAAGGATTACGTATCAGAAAGGTTATAAAATTTTGATTTAAGTTTCTGAAAGAACTATTTATTTATTCTTGTTCCTATTATTTTGTTAATTCGTTTGTTCCTATTATTTATTTATTCTTGTTCCTATTATTATCCTTAAAATATTTTCAGTCTAATCTTTTGGTCTCTTAATTTATTTTCTACCACAACAGTGAGTATATCTTATCATACAATTTAGGCAAAAAAATTCTTCACCTCCATAACTCCTTAAAACACTTCTATATTAATTATACTGTGAAAAGAAAGTTTTAACATTTTTAAATAATCTAAAATGAAATATACCCTTATCTTTTTAAATAACCTTTCACACCACATACTTCCTTTTCAGTCTCATACATGCCTTCCAGTTGAGGCATTTCGATTTTTCTTTAGTTGCAGCATTTGAGAGATTAATTTCATCAATTGAGCGTGAGTAAGAGGGTTAACTAGAAGATTCCATGTATTCAATCTTTATAAGTAAATATTTTTTTTAGTTTTGTACTCTGTTTTTGCACCTTATTGGGTTTTTTTTCCTAAGTTTTGTGCCTTATATATTTTTTTTTAAAAAAAGCGAACGAAAGCATAACCAGCACTACTAAAAACACCACAAAACTTATTTCAATTACCGATGTTTATCACCCGTCACCACAAACAACCACCATCACTTGAAAATAAAAAATACAACATCACATTCTCCACCATACTTAGAAAAATATTATGAGAACTTAAAAAAGTATGAAGGTACATGAGGAAGGTATGGAGGTGGATGTAAAATTTGCCAATTTAGATAATAATATATTAATACAGCTAAGTAAAGAGATTTAATGTAGAACCAAAACAATGTATAACAAAATAGACTTAATGTATATCACTTTTATTCTCAATATTTCAATTTTTATATTATTAAATTTTTTATATAAAAAAAAGTCAGGTGATTCTACACTAACGAACCATGAACATTTTATATAAAAAATTTGATACATCACTCTCAATCCAAAACATTAAGTCAATAACATTAAGGTAATAGTTACATGTATCTTCTTTCTTACATATTGTTCTTCAAACACATTAATACTCAAATGTAGGACAAATTCATTTTTGAAATCGATGTGTTTTAACTTATTCAACAATGACACACAACCGTGAAAGTTTGGTTGAGGTGAGCAAGAGAGTGGTCACAAGGCTAGTAGAGTAGGTGGCTAAAGTTGGGTCTTATTTCAGCAATGTGAGGAATGGTGTTAATTTTGGTGGTGCTGCCAACTTTTGTATTTTTGGTGGAGGATGAGTTTCCCAAGCTGCCATATATAGTCACATGTGATCCAAAATAGCAAGGTTGATATGTAGCATTTGTGTTGGTAGCCATAAATATAGAGTTGTGTGATTTTCTTGCACCTAATCTACTGAATTTGCCAATTAGAAGCACAGTAGAAAGATAGGAACAAACAATTGCTCTGAAACTGTGTGGAAGCATGACTTGATTCTTAAGTACAGTGGTTAATGGAGCATCCAAGTGAAGTTCTGTCACTAATTTGGAGCCTTGCAGTGTAGTGTGCAGGCATTAATAATTGCATTGGACAGTTTGGTCCAAAATATGTGTAGCAAGGTATGAAAACACAAGGACAATCATTAAATTCCACGAGCCACGCTGCAAAGTCTGAAACCTTTAGCTGATCGTGATATCTATGGTGTGATAAAAGAAAACATAGCAGAAAACAAATGCACCAACAACTTTTGCTATCTCTATTTGTTTTCTTTTGTTTTTTACTCTCTCCAATACTTTCTGCTCTACTTTCCAACATTAACTCAAGTAGTAACAATTCAAAATGTTTGATGCTGTTTATTTGTAGCAGAAGAAGAAAGGCCAGGCAAAAAGAAGGGAAAAAAAACTCAAGGAAATAACCGAGAGACAAGGGAAGGGTTTTTGAATAAAACAAGTCCATGTTCAACGCACATGGGGCCTGTAGTTTCTGCTATGCTACTTTGCCAGACATAGTGAACCATAAAGCTTAGCTAGTACAAAACCTTTATGCATAATAATCAGCAATAGAGGGATTTTGTGCAAGATTAGTGATATTCTATTTTGTCATTGTTTGCAAGATTAAAGAATCCTCAACCACAGAGCCTCTTGTAAGATGAAAAGAACCAATTTAATATTCTCAGAAGTTTTTTAATTGTGTATGTAACTACCATAAACCTCTTCTAAGATTTCTTCAACAACTTATGTGTCATTATGTCATACACCATCAAATCATTATCAAATATATAGTCTCAAAATTGATTCAACTGTAACTATATAAATATGGGCTAAACTCAGTTTTGGTATCCCAAATTTTAATTATTGGTAATGGTGCAATGTTTTCAGCAAAACTTCTAAAGAATTTCTGATTACTTGTTCAATGAGAGGCTGATGCACTTGGATTGACAGCAACCTGGCTCAAAATTGGCCTATTGGAAAGAAATTTGATCAATTATACCACCATGAAGAGGAAAAGCAGATCAGAGAAAAAAAGAAGTGAAACATTTCAAGAGCATCACTTGCATAACATCCAAAAATTTGTACAACTGCATCATGTTGATATGAAAAGTAAAACTGAGAGCAAAAGAACTAAAAGCTACACCATTTTCTCTCACAATTTATCAGCAGGGCACAGTATTTGATTCTTGTCAAAGATCTTAGAGGGGACTGCAAATCGAGCTGAAAATGAGCGAGAAAGGTTATCAGGGTCGTTGGAAAAGCCATCATCGAAGTTGTGTGAGTAGGAATTGGGATCGTATTGAGCATGAACTGCAGGTGAAGAAGCACTGAATAGCCTCCTCTTTTCCCTCTTGATCTTCCTCCAAAATGTTCTCCACCCTGGTATCTTCAATCTTGTCATCAAATTATCCACACAAACAAATGGTGTGCAGAAAATTGTGACATAATAAGTTGACCAACTTGTGTTGTTTTTGGCATCAACAGAGTGAGAATTTTGAAGGTTCATCATCATGGTGAAAAAAACCAGAGAAAATTGAAAGCATAAAATGTGGTTTGATTTGAAGTGCATGGACAGGGAAAGAACAGCAAGAACTTATAATGGGAAGGGATGCAAATAAAGGGTATGGAATGATGCAATGCGATCTTGCAAAATCAAAAAATTCTTTGGTTCTGTCAGAAACTGAAATTTCAATTTATGACTTTTCTCAAATTGCTCTGTCACTATAATATATGTGTACTGTGCGTTTCCTTTGCTGCCATTAATTATAATACTCAATAATATATATGTTGCTTTCAATGAATTTCATTTTAAACCATTATAAAATGTGGTTAAGTGTTTATTTAATCACATTATTTTTAAATCATTAAATGTTTATTTAATGAAATTAATTTTAAAACATTAAATTTGATCAAGATGTTGAATGTGCTTATTGTTTATATTTATTATGATAGTTTAAATCAATGTATTTCTTTTATATGAAAAATGATTTTTCCCATTTGAAATAAAGAAGGTGGATAATCTTTTTGCAATAAATTTATGCATATGATAAAGTTTTTTTTTACACTTTAATAATAAAAGAATGATTTAATGCAAAAAATTTAGAAGAAGAATAATAACTAATATTTGAAACAAACTCTCATGTATTGGTTATAAGACACTGAAACTTATTTGGTGGATAATTAATTAAGACTACATTTTTAGAGACTAAGGATATAATTATAAGATAAAACTATTTTCTGTCTAAAAGTGTGAAATGATTACGTATTTTTACTATTAATATGTCTTGTGCATTGTTGTATTTAAGTTCAATTATTAATTGATATCTTAATTATTTTTTATGGATTCAATGTGTTACACTATTTTTAAAACTTTTTTGTACTAATATTATATTTGGTCGATGATACTTTCAAGAGAGAAAAATATTTATTTTTGTAATGATTCAAAATTTTATCTAAGCCCTAATATTTTAATTTTTATGTAAATAATATCCTATAAAACTCTAGTTCTAGGCTTAGGACCATGGATATAATTTCGTGCCCTAAATAAATAAAAATTTAGTGTCTATATTAATTAATAACTAAAAAAATTATTTATTTTATCTAATCATGCATTAATATTTTAAATTATATTTACATTACTTAATTCAATATACTAAAAAATGAAACCAATTATATAATGATATTGATATTATATCAAAAAAGTTCATCGTTTTTAGAGACAATTGTTTAACTTAAAAAATATTTTTTCTAAATAAATAAATAACTGGACATCCTTTTTTTCTTTTTACTTATTTTATCTTTCTCGTAAAATAATTTTAAATTATTCACTGTTTTAGTTTTATCCATTTTTTATCTCTTATTTTTTTATTTTCTATTTGTCATCACCTCAACTAACAAGTAAGATTTTTTTTAAAAAAATAATAAAATACATATTACTTAATTCTAATATAAAAGTATGTACAATTTCTAAAATATAAAATACAACTATGTAGAATCTCTAAAATATAAAATACAGAGACAAAATTGACAAGATTTACGTGCACAAATATGTTTATTTTTTTAATAGAAAGATGTTTTTCACTGATTTAAAAGTATTTGTTCCTTATTTTTGTAATTATAATAAAAATTTATATAATAAATTTGATTTTTTAAAAAATTAATGCATTTTTCTATTTTAAAATGGTAAGAAATTCAATAAATATTTTTTTTAATTAGACATTTCATCGATACATATCCTACAAGTGTATACACTTGTTCGAGTCTCCTAATACTTTCCCTAGTTTTTTTTTTTTTTTGTTAAAAACTTTGTTTAAGATAAACTAAAAGTTATGTTACCTAACGAACCAGACATTGATAGTCCCTGCATTTTACTGTCCGTAACTGAAGCAACAACAGTTCCTTTGGTCCTATCAATTCCTTCTTCACTTTTAGACAGTTCTACTGTCACCACCCTAAGTCCTTCCCCCAACACAACACAGTTCTACTCATTTTACTGTTTTATCTTCTGGTCCCATTAACACAAAAAATGGCCTCAAAAAGCCAAAAGAACTACTCCAAACCAAATCAAAATGTTATTACAGTATCATGTTACAAAATCAAAATTTACTGATATATATATAAGGATGTCAGCATAATTAGTTCCATCATGAGTGATGTTTAGCCACTGTTACAACAATGATTAAGGAGTACACATTTGTGCTTCAGCTGCTAATCTTTTAAGATAATCATACTGTTATGCATTATACTGGCCTCACCCCCACAATACACCTATATAAATTTGAGTAGATGTATACACATATAGTGGGGCTAACATTTTTGGACTCTTCTGGGGACCCTGTGTGGTCACTGAAGTCAAATCATAAAGATATTCATTCAGTACAACGAAATCATAAACATATATATTCATTGTAAAGTGAAAAGTTAATCAACAAACATTACCCCACATTAAAAGTGTAAAAAAGCTAATCAAAATTACCTGGTGGAGACAATGTTGACGAATAATAGTCTGGTTTACAATACTCACCAGAACCTCACACGATAGTTTTGCCTGTCGGATGTTATCGTGTTACATACAGCAGCATCACCAAATTCCAAGTAAAAATAGTTCACAAAAATTGAAATTAGACATTTCACTAAAATGTGTACTAGAAGTATCGTACTACAGACACACCATTTATAAAGCTTATGAGAAGTGTCCAAGTCTCATAACTTCTATAAATAATGTTATAGCCTAACTCAACCTCATAAAACCGATAGCGGTCCGATAGGGAGTGATATGATAGGTTCAACACAGGATAGATTCAAAATGACTCTGATACTATGTTACGAAGTGGACTTTAAGCCTAATTCAACCCCATAAAACCGGTTCATAGAGTTGAGGTTTGCATCCACTTATATACAATGAAAGACTCTAATCTCTAGTTCACGTGAGATCTCCAACCTATAAAACATTTTATTTGGTGAAGGAGCTTGATTTTTAGTTACAGATTTTAATATAAGTTGGTTAGTGGTAGTAGAAAAAGTTACCTTCATGGGGAAGTGAAAGAAGAAAAGGCCGAGTTGGCCACTAGTGTGGCTAACTGTGTCAAAGGGTACGATACCTTTGGCCACGTCCTCCAGAAGCAGCACTAGCTCAGGAAGAACACTTATGCCGGCAAATTCCACGTCAGCCTCCACGTGGGAAGACCCCCTCGCCCTCACGTGCACCTCCCTCGACCTCACATGCCCCAGCATTTTCCCTCTGTACGCCACTGCCACGTTCACGGCACCCAAGTCCATGAAGTACACGTCGGCGTTGCGCACCCGCAGCGTCAGCAGCATGGAGATGTCCACGGTGATCGGCGGCACCGGGTGCACCTTTATCCGCCGCAGCTTCAGCCCCACGATCTTCAGATCTGGACCTGACGGCCACAAGACGTAGAGAGTGGTCACGAGCAGCGCCATACTCACCGCGCACGAGATAACACGCCGCCGCGATAAAACGACGAGGTTTTGATGGTGGTAGGGTTTGTGAAGGAGGAGAGCGCAGAAGGAAGGTTTTGAGATTCGCATGGTTTCTCTTTAAACACTGTGTGTGTGTGTGTGTAATAATAATGTGATTGCAGAATAGAATATGAAGAATTGAAGAATATGAATAATAATTTAACTTAGGTGTGGTGTTTGGGAAATTGTGGCGCGCTTTCCTATTTTGTCTGTGAATGCTACCTTTTCTTCTTCCTTCATCATTTTTCTTATGCTTCAAGTACACTTAACTTGGATTTACCCTTTTCACCATCTTTTTACTTCTCCTTCAACTCTTTCATTTTAGATTGCAACATATTTTTCAGCTCAAAAAACTATAATATATAAGTTTATCAAATATCTTTAATAATTTAATATATTTGTTGTTCTACACTATTTTTATTTCGGTTTTGTTGTCTACATTTTAAAAGTTTGTGTGCTATAGGTACTGTAGAGTTTAGAATTTTCACCTTGGTTCTAGAATATGTTGCTGCTATTTTTCTTAACGTGTAATTAATTTGACATTCAAAGCAAGCAAAACCATGTTGAAGATGATGCATTTTGAAAAGGAACAGATATGGCTGAAGCATCCAGTTGAAATTATTGCTTTTGGACTGACATGATGCATCAGGTATTTGAGGTCTCGTGTATGGATTATTGAAGAGAATAAGAACAGCAGGAAATTAGAATATGTGTGGATTATTGCTGACATTTAGAGCATATTCAACAAACTAACAGTCAACGCTAGACAAAACTACCAGTCAACTAGTCACAGGTTGTGTTGATGGCAAAGTTTCATGTGAGAAATTTAGCTATTACTCTCTTTAATCACATAACTCTCTTTTTCTGCAGCTTCTACAATTTGCTTCCTTTTCTTCAACCTACCTAACTTGCAGTATGGCAAGGCCAGGGAACAAGATCATTCAAGCCAAGCTGGTGGGTATGTCTTACCTTGTTCTTAATTTTATTTTTCTTGTTCCCAAGAGTTCTACTGTATATTGCATGATCCTTGCTGTATCAAACATTTGTTCTTGTCAGATATAACAATCAGATGAATAGATCGTTATTAAATATGGAATAGAAACAGGCAGAGAAGATCAAGATAGCACACAAGATTTTCTAAATGTAATCAGGCCAAATTTTCAATTTGGTACATAGTATTTAAAAAAAAACAACTAACATGTTTATATATCAACATCTTATGAACTATTCAATATAGTACTCTTTTATAACTATGTTCATTTAGATCGAACATAGAGATTCATATAATATGCCCTTTTTGATTGTAGGTACTTCTTGGAGACATGGAACTGGAAAGACCAGTTTAGCATTGAGATTTGTAAAAGGCCAATTCTTTCCTAACCAGGTAATTTGCTTCCATTTTATTGCATTAATAGAAATTTGAAATCTGATTTCTTCATTCACACATCACTGTACTGTAACCCCAGAATGGTAAGAAAATAGTTTAGAAAGCTTAATAAAATTAATCTGTCACAGGAACCAACAATAGGAGCTGCTTTTTTCACCCAAATATTATCATTATCTGAAGCAACTGTGAAGTTTGATATATGGGACACAGCAGGACAGGAACGATATCATAGTTTGGCTCCTATGTACTACCGTGGCGCAGCAGCAGCAATTGTTGTCTATGATATCTCAAGCGTTGTAAGTTTTCAATTTGCTAATTTTGAAAGCTCTACTATGGTTTACCAGTGGATAGATACACTGAAACTTGTGCTGTGACATTGCAAGCCCAGCAACATTTGGTTTTACTGCAATTTTGTTTGAAATTACTGCATAAACTGATAAGATAACACACTTATAATTGTAATACTCTGCCCCAAAAAAATTCTATATTCTGCACTATACGTTAATACTGAATACTACATTAGTAACTGATACTTCGGAAGTTTCTCTATCATGAAAGTTCTATTTCTTTTAGTGCACTTGAATGAATCGTAAAACTTTTTGTCTGTTATGATCTTCTATTCCAGGATACATTTGTTCGAGCAAAAAAATGGGTTCAGGAATTGCAAACACACGGTAATGCTTCAAATTCAGGAAATAAACAAATGCTATATATTTTTTCATTTTTCTTGTTGCTGCAATTCAAGTTTTTCCTAAGGAGTAAAGAAGTTGGAAATAAAGCCACTATCCTCAATCACCACCTACTCTTATTTGTCTTTGGACATTAATCAATAGACTATTTTCATTAATTCCAATGTCACTAATCGCTACAGTAAAACCTATCTACTTCATGTAGGAAATCAGAAGGGGGTGATGGCATTAGTAGGAAACAAATCTGACTTGGAGCCAAAGAGAGAGGTTGAAGCTGAGGTAGTGTTGAGATCATCCTCATACCCTTCTCCTTTCTTTTTACTTGGAATAGAAAAATGATGAAAAATACACAGGAATACTCAGTTTTTATGTTTGTAAATTGGAAATTGATACTTCGACAACTGTAAATTGAAAAACACCAATTTATAACTGTGATTTGACCAATACAATTTCATAATTTGCTCCATTTCAGAAAAAGTTGTTTTTCTTTCCAGTTGTAATATGGTGTATGGTTCTCAACATATCAATACTCTTGTCAAATTTCACCCAACTCTGTTTTTATTTTTTTCACCTCTCCATTTGAAATTATGGAAGAGAAAGTTCATTTCTCAGCATTATCTTCATTATTTATTTCTTATGAGGACCAGAGTTAGTGTAACTGCAACAGTTCCCTCTTTGCTTCTGTTCTTACCTTGTGACTCGTTTGAGTAAATTAAACCATTGCAGGTAGGAGAGCAATTTGCTCAAGAGAATGGAATGTTCTACATGGAAACATCTGCTAAGACTGCAGAGAACATCAATGAGCTTTTCTATGAGATAGGTATTTTCTGAACATCTTCAAAACACTCTAGCAAATTCAGTCATTTTCATCAAATGGTTAGCTTTTGGTGTGGAGAAAACTGATTTGAAATTTTATGGACAAGATTGCAATACTATTTTACTGATAAAGCTTATCCACAAATTTTCACCTCCACACCAAATTGACCATAGGTGTGTGTGTCAGTTTAAAGGAATATAGCAGGTGTATTAAGTTGTTTCTATCTGATGAATTCAGCAAAAAGATTAGCTAGAGCTTTACCACCAAAGCCTACTGGAATGAATTTGAACAGCAATGTACAAGATAGAGGGAGAATTTATTTTTGTTGCTCAGCATGATATTCCTATGTAATCAAATCACAGAATGTTCCAAGGTACCTTTGACATTGTTCTTTTGTTATGCACTCACGATTGGATATTTGAACATAATTTACTTCTGATTCTTGTTCCTGTGAGTATATAATCTCCTTCTAACTTGGATGGTATTTTTCTGTATTCAAAGCATTGATGCATTGCTTGTGTATAATTGATCAAAGCTTAAAGAGAACTGGTTTTGAGTTTGAAAAACTTTAAATAGTTTTTAATTTGAACCACAAAAAATAATATTGAGATTTATTACTTTTAGAATAAAAATATGAAGATATATTTTTTTCATCAAAAATAATTTTATAGAATCAAATTACTTTTCAAAAATTCACTCAAAATCAATTTTGTGAAACACTGGTCTAAATACACATTTAAATCAATGTTTGGTTTAAAAAAATTAAAAAGCTCTTTTTGTAAATTCTAACATAAAAAGAAATTAACACTTTATTATATTAACTATAGCTTAGTTCACTGCATGCGCCAAGTCTCTCCATGGACTGTCTGATTCAATTTCTTTTTCTTTTGGCACTATATAAATTATTACATACACTCGATACATCATAAAATTTCCGGAATTGCTTTTCATTCTGAAATATATGAAATTAAAGAAATATATTTTGGAAAAACAAATATGGAGTAGATTTTGTGTTTCTAAAATGAAATTTTGGAATAAAATTGAAAAATCAAAATTTTAATTCAGAAAAGTAATTCCAAAATACAAAAAATAAATTCTAAAATAAAATTTAAAAGCGTGTTCTGAAAAAAGAAAATCCATAAATCTATTTTGATCTGCATCTCCTTATTCGAAGACATCTTTATTGTTTCACCTGAGCATCTCAAATTTGATCAGGAAGTCGTTCCCTTGTCTCTTTTTTTTATGTACCTCCGTGGTATTTTTTACACCCTATATTTTTTAAAAATTTAAAAATTGTTTTATTTAAAATTAAATTGTACAGTCTAGACTACATTTAAGGGTCGCTATGACAAAATAAGACGAATGCCATATCAAATCAAATATTAAATTACTCATTAAGTAATTGTAACAAACACAAAATCAGTAGTTTATCACACATCAATTTATGATGCTTGAGTTAATTAGGAGGCAAAGTTTAGTTATCAGATATAAAAAAAATCATTTACTACAGAAGTTTTATTTATAGATAATGTAGCATGGTTTCGCAGATGAATCTGCACTGTATATATAAGATCGCATCCTCAGTTCTACAGCAAAAGACCTTTAGATGCTCAGCTAAAATGAGAATAACAATATTTACTATTATAATAAAAATGACATGAGATTGATATTGATCAAGAGGTACAGTATAAGGCCATTGTATTATAGAATTGGATTTCATAAACTAATAATTTTTTTGGCCAGAAGCACGTTTATAAATGTAAATTGTACATAATCTATCAGTCAGTAGTATGTACAGTACTTTGAATCTGTTTGAGGGGATTGACATTAATTACAAATATGCAACTGAACAAAACATGGATCATGAAATGTTTACAATAAAGGAACATGAATCCATTCAAATATATTGTCTGCAATGATATGAAAATTCAAATGCTGTTTATTTAAAGATGTCATGTGCAATCTGGAGGACTCATCCCCAACCCAGAGATCTCAAATCATATAACAAAACCAAGAAAAAATACTTTACCCAGAAAAAATATGAGCAACCAAGCTCATGATGAGCTCTGGCCTAGGTTCTGTGATATAGACCTCAATTCACTGTACATTTTTGAACATTCAAGAGAAAAATCTGACATAGCCCTAAAGAGATCTGGCATGAGATTTTTGAGACTTCCCAAAGTTTTTTGCCTCACTTGGAGGCATTGCCGTGCATAGGCTTCTTCCTCATCTTCTAATCTCTTTTTCACTTGTTCAACTGCAACCTGCCTCTCTGTAACAGCCTCATCAGGACCGTTACTGTCTTCTGCTGTATCTGGATTGTATTCATCTGGTATTTTCTTTTGCATATACTTGTTATACCAATCTTCAAATTGCCTTGTTTTGCGGGATAGCTCCTTTCGCGTATCCTCACATTTCCTCTTCATAGTGATTTCATCTGCTTGCTGGTGGAAAATAGTATCTATCACAGCAACAAAGTTTCCTATATTTGTCTTAGCAAGCTCATCAGGAAGTTTTTCTAGACGGTCATTCCATGCAAGGAGAAGGCCTTGGATGGGCGTACTTCTAACCCTTGGAGGTGAAGAAACCTTTTCCTTTAAGCTGCTTTCAATAGGAATAAGATTTAATTTTAACCAAGTGTTCAGGGCCTTTATGTATCCCTTTTGATGGTTGGCAAGCATTTCAAATTGTGAATGCCACTGTTGCACAACAAGCAGTAGCTGGTATGTTCGGTCATGATGGTGGTCGCTTGTTTGCTTAGGAGACTGGGAAATGTCCAACATTTTCAGCAATTTCACAGTATCTGATTGCTTCTCATGGTACTCTAGCATTAATTTCCACATTTCAGCCATCCTACAGTCCATAAAAAGCCATCAATATTAGCATAGAAGCTTATATGTGTCATATTATGCATGAGGATGAGTTTGTGCACCCATAGTGATCCAGGCTAATGTATTATTTGGATTACGGTAACAAAAAAAAGCTTCTCTGCAAGAAATATGCAATAATCATTCATTTGAGTAGAAACATTACTGTATACTCAAGAAGACGTATGCCAAAAATATGAATTGTAAAAACAAAAAAGAGAAGAATTTCTTTGAGATTAAAAGACTAGCCTTCTATAATTACAAATAATAATTTCTAAATTACAACTCACCCATCAACAAGCTGAACAAGTCTTGGATACAACTGTTCATCACGTAAACGGTTAATCTCTGAGACTGTTGAATCCAAGGATTGCATATCTACAATGTATCTTGTATGCAAATGACTGACAACTGCTTTTGCTTTCTCCAGTGCTTCAGAGTTGGTGCCTCTTTTCTTCAGTTTATTAAGTGCCGCAACTTTCCTTTGGTACTCAAATTTCATCAGTTCACCAGCCTATAAAAGAACATAGACAAATTAAGAATTAGAACAAAAAATGTGTATCTAAATATTTAACCCAGAACTAAGCAAAGACAAGGCATTAGAAAAAGGATGAGCAGAAAGAAAAATATAGATATTTAACAAATACACACGCACACACATTGACATGTTCAGAGATTCATGACTGTGAAAGAAAATTGTTAAAATTCAAATAGAAAAATAATCCAAGTAAAACTCCTATCACATAATATTTGCCTCAGTCAACTTACCTTGACTTCGTCATAAAGTTTCTTCTCCCACGCTAACAACTTGTCCAAGATGGTGGCATGCGTCTCATGCTCATCTGAGTCAAAATCATCCTTCCCATCATCCACATTAGGTATTCCCTTAAAGGATCGATTCCATGTAATAACTCGCATGACCCGTGCAGAGTGATCAATGTGTCCTGCAAAAAGAATACACAAGCAAAAAACATTTGCATAAATACAAATCAATATGGCGATACAAAAGATGTATGCCATCATGAGTTTATCACAAAATAAACAGGACTATTACTCAATCTGCCTCCCACGTCCCCCCTTCTAATGAACATACTAGCCACTCCTATGGTGGAATCTATCTAGTAATCCTCCTTATCACACCATTACCACATAATAATCCTGAAGACTAGAAGTTAAAAGCTCGTTATTCATAGCAACAAGTACCCAACATAAAAACAAGGTTACAGAGAATCAGGAGATGAGTAGCAGTAAGTAAGTACCTTTGTTATCAGCAAAATTGGAGTGATAGTGCAAACGCGTGGCCTCAAGCATCTTTGAAACATCATGAGCAGCCTCAGAAGCCTTGAGAAAATTGTCGTCGAGATCAGCAAATATCTGCTGCAGATTCATAGAATGTTTCACAATCCTCTTCCCCTCCACAGAACTCGGCGTCTGCTTCAACTTCACGCCCTTCCCCACCGGCGTCTCCATCATTTCATCGGGCACAGCGGCAGGCTCGGGCGTGGGTTCAGGCTCGGGCTCGGGCTCAGGCACAGGAACCTCAACATGCCTCACAGGCGTGACAAGCTCATCGTCAATTTCCTCCACCACCCTGTTGGGCTTTTCATCGAACACCTTCCTCTCAACATCGTGGACCTTCCCGACAGCATCTTCTTCGGCAGCATTGAGGCTGGGCCCAGCAATGTTCTCAAAGGAAGGGAAAAAGTACTCCCAGGCACCACTCTGAGTATCCTGAGCCATGGAGTGGTGATGATGATGAGTGATGTGATCACGAGGTTCAGGCTGTTTGGAAGGAGGAGGAGGCATAGGAGGACGAGGCTCCTGTTCTTCTTCTGCCGGCACTCTTCTATTACCATTCATTCTGTTGTTGCTTCTTCTTTTCCTCAAGGACCCTTCGTTCTCCGACTCTTTATCTTCCTCGCCGTCCTCCTCGACGATTGTGCCAACGGTCTCGTGCATGGGGCGGGGGTCGGGCTTGTTGATCTTCATCTCGGGCATGCTGATGGCCCGCTGGAGGGGCTGCGCGGGGGAGAAGTCCGGGAGAGGCGGCGGCGGGAGAGGAATCTCGAAGGGCTGAGGGTTTGGAAAGGCGGCGTTATTGTCGTTGGAGTGCAATTGAGGGTTCTGAACCTCGCCCTGGGCAAAGTCCCCGAGGGCGGCGCCGGTGTTCTTGAGGCAGGTGGCGTAGGCGGAGTGTGCGGCGGCGAAGGCGTTGCGGGAGGAGACGGCGTCCTTCATGAAGCGCTTGCGCTCCTTGCATCGCGCCACCGCTTCCTCGTTCTCGATCTTGGATTGGTTGCAACCCATTTTTCAATCCTTCGATTCCTGCTCAGTTTCCTCTTCGGATCATATCTCCTTCAGCGAGATTTAGATTCAGAATTAGGATTCGAAAGAGAAATTGGCACTTTTCTCGTAGAGAGAGAAACTGAATTTTGCAGAGGAATGAAAAGGAACAAAGATGCGTTGAAGTGAGAAAAGCAGTGACAGAGATGAGCGAATGCGAATGTGTGCAGACAAAGTGAAGAAGCGAAGAAGGGATTCGGAGGATAAAATTGACTTTTCCCCTATTATTTACTTCATTAGTACTCTTAATAATGAGATAAGTACTAAATAATTGGGATTAGCGAACAAAGTACCGTGCTCTTATTAATTGATTTTAGTAAAAGATTGAGTGTAAGTTATTGAAACAAGTTTGAAATTTACTTCAGTAAAATTTCTAATTAAATTCAAATTTGAATTAAATAAGATCATTAAAAGATAGTACTGTTGAAAGTTAATGGAAGTTACTTATTTATTAATCATTAACTTTAACTATATAAGATAAACATTTATTACAATTCACAGGTAAATAATCTAATTATATTTTAAAAATTCAAACTGTTTTATTTTACAAGCTTTTCAAAATTCAAATTTTAAATTAACAGTTAAGTTACAGCATGCCATCCGAGTTGTGTTTAGCAGTAACAGTGTGACAACTATTAATTTATACTATTTTTTTTGGGCTCTATTATCATCTTTTGTTTTAACAAAAAAAACATGTATCCCATTATTAATTTGTAACCCCCATGAATTTTTCAAACATGTAATTCTTAAAACAGTCATGGAATTCAATTTCACCTTGCATTCTTTTAGGTTTGATTTGGATGAGGGTGCAATGAAAGGAAAGTATAAGAAAAAGAAAAGGAGGAAAAAATTAAATTGTTTGGATATAGAAAAAATGAATTTAATTAAACAAAATTATAGATGATATGATTGATGTGATTAAAATATAAAATAATTTAATTGTCTAATTTATTAAAGTATTTTTATTTTTAAAATTTTGAAAAATATTATTAAAATAAAAATAAATTTTATATATTAAGTTTGATACATGTATCTATTTATTTATGTTTAAAAAATATAATTAAAAAGTCTTAATTTTTATTTAAAACCAATACTATGATGAGAAAAATATAATTGTGTTATCAATTGATTTAAAAAATACATATGACTCAAAATTTTGAAAATTTTAAATTAAAAAAAATATTTATTAATAAAAGTTTATATACTTATTTATATGAATAAATATTTATAAATTAATACAAAGTCTTTAATTGATTATGTATGAGAATTGAATAAAACTTCCTAATCAATTAAGTAATCAATATTAATTTATTACACAAATCTTTAATCAATTACAAGCATTAAACAATGTTCAGATGTTCAGTCCATATATTTATATTTATTTGAAAAATTAAAGTTATAATCGGTTATGACCACATCAACGTTACTCCACCATGCAAATATTTTTATACTATTCTTTGACTGACGAAAAATTAAGAGAAATATATATAAAAAAATAGAGAAACAGAAGTTTGTTAGTTGAGAAAAAGAAAATATAATTTATTTATGGGAAGAAATAATGTCAATTTTTTTTTTCAATATTACTTAATTTTAAAAACTATTACTATTTTTAATATTACTGATATTTATAATTAATATTGTTAATACTATCATTTTATCAATATTTCAATTAAATGAAAATTTATTATTTAGTTAATTTATCTATATTAATAGTTATATTAACATAAACTAATTAAAAATGAGCAAAAATATAAATAAATAATTAATGATATGGTAAGATAAAAAAAAAACTAAAAAATGATTATATTCAAAGGTATAATTGTAGAATCTAAAATGAGAGGTTTTGTTTAGAATTGAACACCAACAATTAAAAATGCAGAACCTACTTGGCTATAATGGATTATGCATGATTATGGCATTATGCTTGTTTGGCACCAAATACAGTTGCAATTTTCACTCATCAGCATGTTAAAAAAAAAAATCATAGCTCCACTCTTTTCTTCCCTCTCCCTCTCCTTTCTTTCCAATCAATTAACCTCAAATCATGCCTACTAAAGAGACACTTTTTCAGTCTCCAAATTGACGTGATGAACACATCTATCCAACCAAACACATTATGAAAACTTTTGGTTTTCTGGCGTAAACCTCACATGTTATATCTATGCTTCATCAGTAATAAAAATTTGTACCCCAACAGATCCAACAGAAGACACTGAATAATAAAGTGGAGGGAATGTACCAGGAAGAGGGATCGCAATTGATTTAATGAATAAATTATTTATAATATCATCAAAAAAACTGAATCACAAAAGTATGTAAATTCCCATAGTTTGAAATGCACTACATCTGCTGCTGCTACTACTACTACTTCTATGCATTACTCTTAAATAATACTAAATAAAATTTGATTGGAAATAAAATATTAAATAAATAAACATTTGGATAACCTTCTCCTCTTATGTGAACCCACCTAATTTGACCTGGATTTGTTGAGATCCTATGTTACTTCCAAATACCGAGGAACTCAAACCAGACCTACACTTTATGAATTTAATAATACAAAATTAAGCAAAAAAAAATTAATGGTAATAAAATTCTTTTTTAAATATGGCAAATACTAAGAAGTACTATAAAGACACTAATTAAAGAATTATAACATGTCAACAACAAAAAAATTTATCTCACTACACATGATGTCTTTGAACTCAATCAAAGACAAAATTCCTAGAAATATTATTTCACCAAGAATTCTCCTTCTCTTCTAATTTTCTTCAATGTTCTTAATCTCCCTCTTTTCCTTTTCTGTGTTAAAAGCCATGTAAGTTACTAGTTAAAAATTAAATGTACTTTTTAAATGTTATAAATGTTATAAATGTTCTCATGCCGTGATTTCCTATGCATTCCAACATGATTTTCAATAAATTAAAAACAAACTTTCTTTACTTTTTTTATTTTTGCCAAGGCCCCTGCTCTTCCAAATTTCACCCAAGAGCAACTGAACTGAGGCTTCATGTTTTTGATTTTAAGTACTTGATCTGCCAAATCTCAACATCACGTCCTCTATCATATTCTCCAACATACTGTGGAACTTGAGAGATGTCTATCCGCTTTCCAACAAAATTAGAGGTGCTTACTGACTCAAGACTTTCAATTTCTGCAATAAATTATATACATCAAGCATTCCATATAGTGAACAATTATTTAAAAAAAATTGACACAATAATTAGGTGGAATTAATGCACACTAAAAATATGTCTATGTGCTTACCGTCCTCATCCCTAACATAGCTTCGAAAATGTGAATATCCATTTGCAACAACATCAAGGTCTGACATAGAGAAGTTGTAGCGCTTTTCCAGCGCCATGTATAACACCTACAAATAAATTAGGCAAATAACTAATATTGAACAAATGATAGAGCAGAAGGGGAGCTCAAAAACAGATCATGGTTGCAACATTTCCAGCCCATACTCCACACTTATCGGCACTTCCCCTCTTCCTTTTTTTACCGTTAAGATTATACCTTTGTTGAACCCCTTGACATTAATCTCTCTAAGGTACTGAAAAATGCATCAGTCAGCTCATCGCTATAAATAACATCAGCAGCCAACAGCAAAGAAGCATTCTCTACTTCTTCAATTTCTCCAGAAGTCCACGAATAGCTGGGTGATGCATAAAGTGATTGTGATGCACCCCTGATACACAATTTTAAACCAGTAGTTTGTCTATGAAGAACGGAAACACTGACACTAAATTTCTATAATGTAGGACATATATATACTGAACAATGAATTATTTAAACTGGGAATCGAGATTTATAAAAATATGAACACGTTGTTAAAAAGACATCCTCTAACTCATGTTTATCTAAAGAAAAATTTCAATAAAGAAGGAAAAACTCAAGTGACACAGTAAAGATAAAATGTAAATGTGAAGTAAAGAGAAAGTGTACATGTGAAATAAGCTGTTTGTTTGTTTAATAGAGAAATAAAAACGTACACATTAAGTTTCTGACTATTCAACTTTAAAAAAGAAAAATCATCCTGTCTGTACCCATTAATATTGTGTCAGAACAGTAAAAAAAGTGGTTTTAAATTTGACACTTAAATGCAGTGTCACACGTATGTAGGGTGTCTTATAAGGCGTTGGTGCTTCATAGGTAGTTATTGTTAGTGCCATACAAAAATCCCTTTCAGAAGTTAGAGACTCAAACTCAACTCCCAAAAGAAAAAGAAAGAAGCAATTATTTATTGGAGACTATTCGTCAAAATAATTAACTTTACTTTTGAGCGCAAGGAGCCTCTTCTATTTTTGCTTTTGGAGGCCAGCGATTGAACCAATCAAGTTCACGTACATGAATTTTGGCTTGATAGTTCAATAATCCAAAATTAAGCTGAACATTTTTTGCACAGTTGTCAAGTATTTCAGTCCCATAGTCTGACATAATAATAAGCATCAGCTGTCCATTATAATCGTCAACCTTAAATGAACAAAAATTTAAAAAAACTAAACAACCTTGGATAATAGTTTGCTACTATTAATGATGGAAACTGATCCTCGTAATTCTCTATATGTAACATTTATGCAATAAAATCCCCATTTATATAGAAGAATATAAATTTTCACCATGATAATTCATATGAGCTGAGGACTCAAATAAAAAGAGGCACATACCTGTTAGGAACACTGTATTCGCAACACGTGCAAGTAATAAACCCACCAAGCCTGATTGAAAACTTGAAATCAAAAACATATATTTATAATAACATGATGTCATTTCAAATTGTCAGATTTGATTATTCCTCTCCATAGATCATCAAAGCAGTCATTAGGAGTGACTCAAAGGGTTTTATAAAATAATCCGCAGTTGGATAACAAAAACACATTTATTGCTTTACTTTTTGTAACGATAACAGCAATTTTTCTCTGTGGTCAAGTATAGTAGGTTTAATATAGGTGTATGAAGAAGTCAGATGAGATAAATTCTAAAAAGTTAAGGTGAATAAGTCGTGTTTCTTTCTTGCAAGTTTGAGTCATTCTAAATTCTTGATTCATTTTATTTTCTTCTAATATTACTCTTCTTTGAGAAGTTCATTCAAACTAGCTCTAAATCTCTTAGTGAATGTGTTTCTGTGCTGCAGAACTATTATTATGCTAGCCCCATCATATAACCCTGGCCTCCTATTTATTTGTGGGATTAACATGCAACTCATTCAATAACAGAGAAAAGTGTTAAAAGAAGAGTCTTAAAGAGTATGTCGTCAGCATTTCTCATCTCATAACTATAGTTAACTATTATACGACAGAAATGAAAACTGAGGGATCCAATAGCATATTTCACTAAACCATCAGTCTTTGGCTTCAACATGTTACCGAGCTCTTCTGACTAAAAGTCAGTCAAAATTTGGGGATCTTACAATTTTGTTTAGAAAAAAAAATTGATTACAAAAGCAAGGAGAAATAACAAACCAGTTCCAGCGCCAAGTTCTAATGCAACAACTCCATGAAGCTCAGAGGAGCACGATGCTTTATACAATATAAAATCTGATAATACCAGTTCAGCTTTCCAAACCTGAAGGCGATTCGGGGCAAAATAATCAAAATTAAAAATAATAAAATCAAAGAAATGCAGGAATAGAATTGAAAACGAAAAAATTATCAATGATCAGAAATGAATCGGAAGTACCTGCAGGCCAACATTTGGAATTGTCGATGTGATGTTGTGCTGGATTCTGACGCTAAAGCCATCACACGAAGATGGCGTATTTGCTTTAACAAATAAAAACACTTATATAAGTTCAATACAAATAGAAAAAGTGAAGGAAAGAAAAGAAAGAGCAGTGAAGTGAAGAAGTTACTGCGGCGGCGTCGAGGGAGAAGAAGGTCACCGTCTTGATCGAGGTGGAGATTGTTAGCGTGTAATGGATTGTGCTGTGAAGGATGAAGGTGTGTGGTGCGAGAAAGATCTAATTGAAGAATTAGAGAGGTGAAAGAACGATAGAGGAGTGAGAAAGAAGAAGAAGAAGAAGAAGAAGAAGAAGGGTTAGGTTACCAGAAATTGAAATGGTGAAAAGGAAAAGAAAGGGACCGGTGAAATGAGGTGGACAACCGAGGTGGACCTCGCTCATCACTTCCTCGCCACCCATCTCATCCCCTTCCGATTCCATTCTCCTACCTCCTGCTTCTTAAGCTTCTCTCTGCACAAACATGCTCTTCCATGGAAACATACTTAACTTTTTTTTCATACCTTATAATCTTTATACTTTTAATTTATTAAAAAAAAATTGTTTAATTGATTACTAATTTATTTTAACCATGATGGGAGTTTTATTTCCATTTTTTTTAATATTAAACACTCAATGAAATAAATACTTTAATAACATTTCAGACAAAATCCAAATTTATTATCTAAATTTAAAATTTATTTATATATAAGTATACTTATGTGTTCTCTTTACTATGAATATTGTAAAATAGAGTTGGTCCATTTTAAAATATTTTTATATGATATAATTAAGTTATATACTTGTAGTTTATTATAAGTGTATTTTTACAATAATAAATAATATATCTATATGAAAGATTAAAGGAATATATTGTATATTTCATTGTCAATGTGTTTGGATTAGGAACTGACATTATTTGAGGAAAAATGAGAGGTTCTTACTCCATCTGGATCAGGACAAAGACAAGAGTGAAGGAGTGAGGGAAAAAAAAGTTGAGTGAAGGAGTGATTTTCTGAAGGTTGAAGAGAAAAGATAGATGAGTGAGGAGAAAGTCACATTATGTGAAATACCATTGTACCCTCTATTTTTTTCACTTTTTTTTCACAATATTTCAGTGAATTGATTTTATATTGCACTAGTGTCATGCACCAGTGTCATGTACGATAGACATTACAGTTATTCCATTTCAAATATTTTTGACTTTGGCACAGGAATTTCTTTGACCACCATGAACTTAGTGAATGCATTGTCCCAAAGTTGTTAGGTCATACATAATGTTGTTCATTCATGAATTATATAAAGCATGGTTCTGTGAAACACATACCGCATTTGAACAAACATTTCATTTAAACAGACTTTTGCATTGTTTGAGTGACCTTGGAGAACTTCGTGAGTTAGTAGAGTGCAAAGAAAGTAAGTTTGTTATTGCATCTTCAATCTCATGTTAGCCATTGTGTGAATTTTTTACCATGCCTAATTGATTATCAATGAAAAGAAACACAACACTTAATCAATTATGTCATTCAAAATAGTTGATAATCGATTAGGTTGAATACATAATCGATTATGTGTTGTTTCTTTGAAAGCATAATCAATTATCTGATGTGTGTAAATATGAGCATACTCAATTATGTTTATTTTGTAAGTAAAGACATAGTTGATTATTGTGCTGAAAAATTTAGCTTAATCAATTAGATTGTGTTTTTAAGAGATAGGTTAATCGAATATGTTCAAAGTTTTTTTTTCAGATTTTTTCAATTTATGTTTTGCGTGATTTTTTAATAAAATGTGTCCGCTCTCTTCTTCAAACGTTTTGCACTCTCTCTTCCTCTAATGTTGTGTTTGGATTAGGGAGTAGATTTGAGGGAGTGGATTTTAGATGATTTGAAGAGAAAGTGTAAAGAAAGTTAGGGTGTTTGGATTAAGATAAATAGAGTGAAAAGTGTAGGGAAAGTTTGTGAATGATGTGATGGGTGTGATTGAAATTATATTTTTTTAATTGATAAAAATGTAAGTTTATAAATTTACTATTATATTTAAAAATTATTAAATATGTAAACATGAGATATTTTTTGTGTGTAAATTTTAGTTAATTAAAATTTTATAAATACGTATTTTTTATAAAATCAAATCAAAATTAAAATTATTTTTTATTACTGTTATTTAATAAATTTATTTTAATTATTATAAAAATATAATTTATATTTATATTTATTTTTATTATTATTGTTTATAATTTATTTTTATTATTATTATTTTTAAAAATGTAATGTAAAAACTAAATTTTAAAAATGTAAACAAAATTAAAATAAATTGTAAATTAAAATAAATAAATAAATTATTTTAAATTTTAATATATAAAAAGTTAAATTTTAAAATGATA
>Ga0123342_1001793_pt1 | contig 36270 bp, 19 predicted proteins | sample Turbeawhitnodule_FD_89960 | JGI IMG/M metagenome (GOLD analysis project Ga0123342, IMG submission 89960) | Root nodule microbial communities of legume samples collected from Mexico - Turtle bean Mexico white nodule | ecosystem: Host-associated > Plants > Roots > Nodule | place: Mexico: Nepantla... | reverse complement strand
TTAAATTAAATGTTAAAAAAAATTAACTTTGTATATTTATTATTATACAATATTTCAGTTCTCTTATACAATATTTATTAACTTTGTATATTTATTATTATACAATATCTATTCTCTTATAAATAATATTTATCTTAAATTTTTCAGTTTTCTTTAATCACAACAACATTTTTTTATTTGATTTATTTATAACATTAATAATTTATGTTTAATATAATAAAAAACCTAAACTTTACAAATTTCTGTTTCCATTCTTTAAATAATTCATTTCATAGAAATAAATATTTTTCTTAAATGTTAAAAAATTAATAAGTATCTATGAAAATTAAAACAATAAATCAACTGAAAAATTAATTTAATTAACTAAACTCCTTAACATATTTAATTAACTATCTAGTAACTCCTTAACATAATAAACTAAACTCTAAACAAATTATATTACAACAACAGCCTTAACATAATAAACTAAAATAAATTCTAAACAAATTATATTACAAAACCATTATCATTCTAATATAAATATAAAACAGAAATTAAATAAAATAATTTTACATAAAAAAATTAAAAAACCTGAAGATAAGCACTTAAGAATAGCAATAGGGATGGCTTATAGGAAGAACAACACACCTGAAAACAACAGAAAACAAATAAATTAAGAAACATTTCTATTTCACAAATTTTACAACATAATCGATTATCACATCACTTATACACACAGGATAATCGATTATCAACGCATAATCGATTATGTTAGTAGGCAAAAAACAAGCATAATCGATTATCACATCAAATAATCGATTAAGACCCCTTTTACACACTTCAGATAATCGATTATCAAAGCATAATCGATTATGCTACTAGGCTAAAAACAACCATAATCGATTATCACAACAAATAATCGATTAAGAGCCCTTTTACACACTACAGATAATCGATTATGGCTGGAAAATTTTATAGATAATCGGTTACTCGCTTAACTTAATTGATTATCTACACCATAATTGATTATTTTGCCTCTGATATTTAAGCCATAATCGATTAACCAACAATCAAACATATAAACTCACCTCAGATGAACCTAGATGAAGGCACATATGAACCCAGAGATGAACACAACACTTTCAGATTAACAACCTATACGTTAATGAAGCCCCTAACACACACTATGACTTACGAATCTCTCCAACTACACACTCTATGTTACGCTCTCTTTGCTTATGCTTCGCTCTCTTTGCTTATGCTTTGCTCCCTCTCACCCACTTCATTGATGAACTTTCAAACTTTCACATGGTCAATAGATTCCTGAGCCAAGTCAGGAATCTCATGCTTTCATGTGGCATGCATGCAGGGCTACTGTGCTTCTTGATTCCAGCACAAAAGTAAGGGCAACATTGGAAATTCGTGGTGATGACTTGACACTCGCACTACACAATGAAACTTTCTCTTCATCTTTCAGAAGAAGCACAATTCACTTAACTTTCTCTTTCGTTGCACCCTCACCCGCAACAATGCATGGATCCAAACGGGGTGGTGTTGTGACTTCCGTCGTCGACAACAGTACCACCCCTGAATCCAAACGTAGCCTTAAAGAGAAAACTTTAAAGAGAAAAGGCCAGTGATCCAAACTCAGTTTGAAGAGTAAACTAAGTTTCGTTACATGTATGTTTGGTTACTTACAAAAGTGCATCTGCACTTCAAAAACTTGCCTGAAAACTCAACTTTGTAGAATTGAGACTTGTTGCTTCTTCAATCTCAATTTGCAAACTTAGTTTTAACCAAACCTAAGATTGTAAACTTGAGTCCAAACAATAGAAGCTAGCATTCAAACCAAAATGAGGGACACCTTATTCTTTTACATGCAAGTAGCAACAAAAAGTATATCTAAATTCCAAGACATTGAATTTATAAGATGAAGAACTAAATTACACCATGTCTAATTGCAATAAACCCACACCATGAAGTCACTCATGAGTTTTATTATTGGTTAATTTCACAGGAAGCAAATGCAACCTGAAATTTGTAACAGAGAATAGCAGAAGATGCAAAGTTAACTGGCAAAAAAGCTGAAAAAAGCTAAAAGCTAGAATCATCAACAAATTTATCAGTAATAAAACCACCTTTTGTCTAAGGGTGGAAACTTTTCCATCAATTAGCAAAATATAAGAGAGGTCACGATAAAAACCTATGTAGCTAACTTTCGTTTTCTCATTTTATACTCAACAAAATCATTACTTTGAATATAAACTACTAAAAATAACTTAAAACCCTTATTATAAGATTACATGGTAATTTTTTAAGACAATCCAAAAAAAAAAAAATCTTAAAATCACTTTTTAACCAATCACCAGTTTCATTGCATAGCAAACTTCTTGATATGTTTTGTATTTTATTTCATTTACACACTTGATGATATCATAATTAATATAACTTTTTTGATTGGTCAGATATATTCTCAAATAATATAACTGGCATGAGTTAGGAGGAACATAGATAAGTCTTCTGATCCTGAAATTGTATTTCCTCGGTTTCCATTTCGTATGATGTACCTTCTTGACGAACTTGTTAGGAAATTTAACAAAAGTCAAATACTTTCTATTCTTATAAATTTTGTTAGCTTCTAACCAAGCTAAAACCATGATTTTTTTTAAATTTTCATTATGGTTAATAATTCCATCAATTTCATCATCATCTTTAAATAAAATAAATTAACCACAAAATAAATGAAATGTCATCATTTGTATAGGAAATCATATATGATGAATGTCTAAAGCAAATATTCTTCAAAAATGCTTCACATAGAGATATATATCTACAATCATAGTATTGTTTGATTTTATCTATCTTTGAGGCTTGGTTATAATTTGTAGCATTTTTTAATAATTTTTTGAGTTGCTCTATTTGGTCTTTTGTTCATATATTTAAACAAATATTTGATATAGTTAGATTTATTGCAATATTTTATATTAACATGCGCCTGATACCTAATTAGAAGAAATGAGATGTAAGACACAACACTTCTACTATCTAACTTAATTTTATAAACATATCATTATCTCTACGTCTGTAACATGGATATCCATCTTCATCAATAATGGTTCATAAATTGTATTTTTTTTAGATAAAATTTTGAACATCTACCTTGTCTCATACAAGGTGAACTAAATCTATTATCTCAACATATACCATATATGTTGAAACTGCCTTACACAATTGTGAATACATATTTGGATGGGGTAATTCGTCAGAGATGATCTTATCAATGTCGCTTGCATTTTTCAATCTATTTTTTCAATTTAACCACGTTAATATATGAGCATGTGGTTCCCTTTTTTGAAAATCAACGGTGTACATACCTATAATAGTATAAAATGAAGGAATGAATAAGGAGCACATACACAAACAAATAATGAAAATTATTCAAATGAGGTTATTACCTGCATTAACTTTGCCAAAAAAATTATTTTTTTTAAATCTTCAAACATATCATTTGATCCAATTTCATATCGAATACTCTACAAACAATGTCAGATCTATCAGAAGCGGTCAATTCTTTTAATGAAAGAAAATCACGAATTTCATACCAGTTGACATTGAAGGTAATAGTGATAAACAAATTTGGATATCCAACTTTTTTACAGATGGTCACAACGTCTTAACAATTGTTCAACATGTACCGCATACCACTAGTAAATGACGAAGGTAGAACTACATGTTGCCAATTGAAGAAGAGTTGTTTACTCATTGATTCATTACTTCTAGTACACCATATCACAACGTATTATTTTATGGAACAAAAAAAAAATATATATTGCAATTTTCTTCATGCTGTACAAGAAGCAAAGAACCAAGGAGAAACCAACTATTCTTCAATTGACAACTATATAGTTTTACCTTCATCATTTACTGGTGGTATGAGGTACATGTTCAACAGTTGTCAAGACCCTATGGTCATTTGTAAAAAAATTGGATATCCAAATTTGTTTATCATTATTACATGCAATGTCAATTACTGTGAATTTCTTTGATAGATCTGAAGATTTAAAAAAATAATTTTTTTGGCAAAGTTAATGCAGGTAATAACCTCATTTGAATAATTTTCATTATTTGTTTGTGTATGTACTCCTTATTCATGCCTTCATTTTATACTATTATAGGTATGTACACCGTTGATTTTAAAAAAAAGGGACTCCCACATGCTTATATATTAATGTGGTTAAACTGAACAAATAAATTGGAAAATGCAAGCGACATTGATAAAATCCTCTTTGTCGAATTACCACATCCAAATATGTATTCACAATTGTCTGAGGCGGTTTCAAAATATATTGTTTATGTAGAGCTAATAGGTTCAACTCACCTTGCACGAGACAAGGTAGATGTTCGAAATTTATCTAACAAAATACAAATTGTCAAGCATTATTAATGAAGATGGATATCCATGTTACAAACATAGAGATAATGATATGTTCATAGAATTAAGTTAGATAATAGAAGTGTTGTGCCTTACAACTCATTGCTTCTAATGAGGTATCAGACACTTGTTAATGCAGAATATTGCAATAAATCTAATTCTATAAAATATTTGTTTAAATTTGTACAAAAAACCAGATATAGCAACTAAAAAAATTATCAAAACTGCTACAAATTGTAACCAAACCCTAGAGATAGATGAAATCAAACAATACTATGATTGTAGCTATATATCTCCATGTGAAGCAATTTGGAGAATATTTGTTTTTGACATTCATCACAGATGACATCGTATTCAAAGGTTGACATTTCATTTATTTTGTGAGCAACCTATTCTATTTAAAGACGATGATGGAATTTTTAAGCATAAAGAAAAAAAAACAAAGTTTTTAGCTTGGTTTGAGGTTAACAAATTTATGAGGATGGGAAAGATTTGAATTTCCTAGCAAGTTCGTCTAGATGGCCCAACTGAGGGAATGAAAATTGAGGAAACACGGTTTTAGTATTAGAAGACTTACCTTTGTTCCTCCTAGCTTAGACGAGCTATATTATTTGAGAATATTGTTGACTAATTAAAAAGGTTGTATTAATATTATGATAGTATCAAGTGTGTTAATGCGAAAACATACCAAGAGGTTTGATATGTTGTGGGATTGATGTTTGATGATCAAGAATTTATTGATGCAATTATAGAATCTAGCCAACTTGCTTATGAAAATCATCTAAGAAGATTGTTTGTTACATTATTACTCATGAATACTTGTCCAAGCATGATGAAATCTGAAAAAGTATTTGGAAATTAATATCAAATGATATTTTACATAAAAAAAAAGGAGTTCAACCTACTAAGTATACATTTTTCTTTTATTTCAAACTTAATTTATAACTTATGTCTTTTTCTTGTAGGTTTTCGAACTAAAGATTATGAATTACAAAAAATTTGTCTTCGGCAAGTAATAGAATTATTATTTGTAAATGTTAAGTCTTTAAAAAAACTTTAGTTCTCTACCAGAACCTGTTCGTTCATATTCATTCACTTATAAAAATAGATTTATCATTGATGAATTGAACTAGGATAAAATAAGTATGTTTGAGATGCATGCATCATTCTTTCAAATTCTTACCGCTAAACAAGTTAATGTGTACGAAAATATTATGGCAACATTAATTTCGTTAGTAAGAGGTTTATTTTTCTTATATGGATATGGTTGTACTGGAAAAACTTTTATGTAGTGAACATTATTTGGTCCCATTAGATCGAAAGGAATGATTGTGTTGAATGCAATTTCAAGTGGCATTGCTTCTTTATTACTTCCATGAGTTAAAACAACTCATTCAAATTTTTGCATTCCTCTTTTAATAAATGAGGAATCAACATGCAACAAAAGTCAAAGAAGTCTTTGTGTAAGGTTGTTGAGTTAAACAAAATTGATTATATGGGATGAGACTATAATGATGAATAGGTTATGTTTTGAAGCTTTGAACAAAACTTTAAGAGATATTATGATAGCTAAAAATGAAGAATATTTTCATAAACCTTTAGGGGGTAAAGTTATTGTGTTGGGAGTTTATGTTAGATATATTTTGGCTGTTGTGAAAAATGGAACCAAATATGACATTTTTAAGGCAACAATAAACTCTTCAAAATTATGTAAACATTGCAAAGTTATGAAACTTTCAGAGAATATAGCAATCACTTGAAAATGTAGCAAACATCAAAGAATTTGTTGATTGAATCTTCATGATTAGAGATGGACATATAAACTTAAATAATATTGGGAAAGGTAATATCGAAATACCTAACATCTTTTAATCTAGATACTAACATCAAAGAATTTGTTGATTGAATCCTCATGATTGGAGATGGACATATAAACTTAAATAAAATTGGAAAAGGTAATATCGAAATACCTAACATCTTTATATTTACTCTCCTCTGCTGAATTTGTAAATGTCTTCTTCTTAATTTTTTATTATTGATAAGGATTTAGGGTTCTTACTCATATATCTCATTGTCTCCTTTAAACGGCAATTAACACCTTAGACTTTTTGAGTTCAATGATGATGCCTATAAGTACTAATTCATATGAGGTATGAACAACAAATATATTTGAGTACTTATTTTTTATTTAATATATCTAAACTTGATATTATGATTCTATTTTCATTGTGTAAAAGTTTTCTTTCTTTATAGAAAAAATGTACACGCTATTCAATCATGCTTATAACATTAAATCAAACATACAAGGTAAAGATTGTATTTATTCAATTTATAATTTCTCAATTTTTACGTATAAAAAACTAAAAATATCCTAGAATACTGCTAATTGAACATAATCATATTTCTATTCATTCCATCTATAATTTAGGATTTTAAAATACAATAAACTAATAATATCCTGAAATATTGGTTCTGGGACATTATAATATTTATATTCATCCAATTTATAATTTATGAATTCTTACATACGAGAATATAATTATCACGTTTAATACTGTTTCATCCTTATGACAGTGGTGCTTTTTGACAATAAAAGTAATTATTCTTCTTGATTGTTTTTTACTGATAAGTTCTTACTCTCATGTGTTGAAATAATAATACAACAATGCATTTTCATATGTATAAATTTGCCATATTTCCTTTTATATGTTTGTTCATTATAATTTATATTATGTTTTTTCCATAATTTATACTGTCTAGGTGAAAGGCAGGTGCTTGTCAATGGCAGGGAGGATTTGTTTGATCAAGTTTGTTCTCTCCTCTATCCCGCTTTTCTTTATGTCATTGCTTAAAATGCCCTCTGTGGTGGCAGACAAGTTAGTTCGAATACAAAGGAATTTTCTTTGGGGATGGGGCTCCGAATGAAGGAAAATTGCTTGGGCTTCTTGGGACAAGGTGTGCGAGCCTCGGGACATTGGTGGTCTTGGAATCGTTGATATTAGGAATTTTAACTTGGCTTTGTTAGGAAAGTGGATTTGGAGACCGGGAACAGATAAAGGAGGGTTGTGGAAAGAGATTCTTGTTTCTAAATACGGTGGGTGGAGAAGTTTAAGAGAGGGTGGTAAGGTTAGTAGGGGCTCCCTTTGGTGGAAAGATTTGAAGCAGGTTTGGGATTCAGAGGGTTGGGGAAGAAGTTTCGAAGATGGATTTAAGTGGAAAGTGGGTGACGGTAAAGATATCTCTTTCTGGGAGGATAGTTGGTTGAGTTGTGGTGCTTTGAAGGGAGTTTTTCCGAGATTATACTCTCTAAGTTCGGCCAAAGAGGCAAAGGTGGCTGAGCTTGGACATTGGCTTAATGATGTTTGGGTATGGCGGTTGGAATGGCGAAGAATTTTTTTCGACTGGGAGAAGGCTTTGTTGGAACAACTGGTTCATAATTTACAAGAGGTGAAGCCGTTTGTGGGAGAGGAGGACGTTTGGATTTGGAAGGTTGGGGGGTGTCTAACTTATGCTGTAAACTCAGCCTATGTTCACGTAAGGAGGGTTCAAGGAGGGGAGTCCTCTTCGGTGTACAGTAAGTTGTGGAGGTGTAAAGCCTTGCCTTCGGCTTTGATCACTGCTTGGAGGGTGTTGGAGAATAGGGTTGCCTCTAGGGTTAATTTGGCAAGGCGCGGAGTGGTGGTAGAAAATTCTTTGTGTTGTCTGTGTGGGGAGGAGGAAGAGTCGTCTTGTCACTTGTTTTCTGTTTGCAGGTTTGCTTGGCGTGTCTGGTGTTTGTGCTTCGAGTGGCTTGGTGTATCGTTCGTGATCCACAAGGACCCTTTGACAAACTTTTCACAGTTCAGGATGAGTCAGGCTTCCGAGTCAGTTAATGATGGCTAGAGTGCAATTTGGGTTGGTATAGTGAGCGAAATCTAGAAACATAGGAATTCGATCATCTTCAATAGAGGTGTGGTAGATGTGTCTGAAGTGTTTGCTTCGATGCAAGTAAATGTGTGGTCTTGGATTGTTGCAAAGTCTAATTTTGTTTATTTCCCTTATTCTAGTTGGGTTCTAAATCCTTTGGCTTGTATGAGGTTGTTTCATTGATTCTGGTTAGAGTTGGTGTGGGTGCCGGTGTGTTGGGTTGATAGACGCATTTTTAGGTGTTTGATGTCTTGTTTTTCTGTATAAGGGTTGGACCACCCCTGAAGTGGTCCCTATTTATTTATTTTTTATTGTATTTTGTATGATTATGTTATTGTCACAAATTCATTAATATATATTTTTAACAATGTTATGGCCAAAATCTAAACCAAAACTTGTGAATACATATATGTTTTAAAAGCCCCTTCAATAAAAGATATTATATGCAAAAACGAAAACAATAAAATCAATGTGGTTTATGCAATACTTTGTTTGTTCCTATTTTTTTTTTTTATCTTTTAAACCAATCTTTTGCATAACATATTGCTTGGAAATCATATTGCGAATATCTTTTTATTCTTGCCAATATGTTTTTTTATTGTATTCCAATTTTTTCTCCATCTTCTTTAAACAAAATCATTGCCAATAATTTTAAAATCTCAAGTTTTTGTTTTAATGTCTGGCGTTATACGGAATAAGTGAAGTTCTTTCTATTTGTGTTTACATTATTTACATTTCGATTACACTTCCAATTCCAAAATTTGTAAATTTGCATTGTTTTGAAATTTGTACAAAAACTAATTGCTTAATGCTATAAATGAAATGACTTTTAGAAGACTAATAAATTTGTTGTTTACTATACAACAAAAACGTTCAAAGAAAATTTACAAACATGGTTGAATATAGGTAGTTCCATTTTTCAGATTAAACTTTGGTAACGTAACTTCTCCTCTAATCTCCTCTTTCTCTTTTTTTTGCCTCTAACAAACGCATGGACAACACCTAAAACATTGTAAAATACAACACCAAGGCAAGCTTTAACACAACGAACTTGAAAGATGAGGTATCTTATTTATTTATTTTTAGTTGTTATTTTTTTCTCTTTTTAATTGTTTGACATTTTTTACATTTTTCTTCCGTAATTTTACAATAACTTTTGTCATGTAGACCGTGACTTTGCTATTAAATTTTGAATGAAACTTGGTCTCTAATGATATTTTGCGAAACACACACATATTATCACCTATAACATGGATTTGTTAAACCCAATGATCACACAAGGGTGGTCCGAAATCAGAAACTTCTATGGTTAGGAGACCACCATATTTTATTTCGATACATTGACGACTCCTGGTTTTACATAACTATTTTCAAGGGAGACTCCACACTATTGTTTATGACAAAATCTTATTATCGTCCTCAGATACATGCATTCGTCTTTCATGTTCTGTTGGTTCACTTCTCAATCAGTCTAACTCATTATCAATGTCAAACAAGTCCTATGGTGATATTTTTGTCTCTTTTTTTTTAATATTTTTGTTCTTTACTTTATATACTATTTTTTACTATGTTAATATTAAAATTAATATTAACTTTTGACTCATTGCTACCCATTTTTTTGTGTAGGGTTTGTTTTCTACCTTTCAAGCAGATTCAAATATGCCGACCTTTATGGACATGAGAAGGATGTCATGTGCAAAATCTTCATACGACAAGGTATGAAAAAATCCATTTTTGTTCTTTTAATGGATTTGAAGAAGGTTGTCAATATGTTTTTTTATTCACCATTTGCTTTTAAAAACTAAAAGATAATTTTCTTCTGATGAAAAACCATACTCCTTTTTAAGGTTATTTAGTTGTTTAGCCATTGAGGTATTAATTGAACCATATAAAACAAATAACAAAAATATTCTGCATGAATTAAATTTAACTTAAAAAGTATTAATATACAAATTAGTAGTTAGCAATTTTTTTAAATAAGAAAACATGTCATAATTTATTAATTTTTAGCTAAAATTAGCAATTGACAATAATAAATAGTCTCTCTCAGTGAGATTATGCTTTCCTTTTATATATATATATATATATATATATATATATATATGAAGGCAGTGATGAAATTCATGCTTAAACAGCAAAATTCATAATTAGATGATGATGTAGATGAATTGATGACACATGTTTTGGGCAAAGAAAGTAGATGAATTGATGACACATGTTTTGGGCAAAGAAAGTAGTGCAATAGTACCTCCTTCAACTTCATCAACTCATAATCCTAATTTAGATTATCATGATTCAAAGGTATAATTTAAATTTATTTTACTGTCTAATTAAAGTTAGTATATTTGTCTATTTGTGTTGGATGGATGATTTTATTTTGTCATCTTGGCATTTGGAAATGCCTTGCACCTAGCTCATTTTTCGTTAGCCAATATATTATTGTTCTTTTTGTCATATGTAATTTAAGTTTAAATTACCATATGGTTACTTGTGACATGTATTTTAAAGTACCCTTCAACCTGTGCTCCTTTTTATGTCTCTAATGGATGCTCGCAAACAAAGCTCCCTCAAAACTAGTACTATACTCATTGCCTCACCAATCATTCAAACATAACACACCCCATTTGAACATTGTTTATTATAATTGTCATGTGACCACGTTAATAAGACAATTGATCACAGTAGTCAATGAGGTCTGGAGACACAAAAATAGTGTTGTCTTTAAAGGATGAGCAGTATATGTACTGGAAGCTTTCGTGTTGGTTCAATTAAAGACTTGGTATTGGGTTTCATCCAAGTCACAGTTTGCGTTTTTTTCCTTTTCTAATTGGTGCATAGACCCGATGGTTTATATTAGGATGATCTTATGAGATATTTACTTAGTATGTCAGGTGACTTTCTCTAAGTTCAATTAGGAGTGTCTTGTACATGGAAGTATGTCTACTGGGTGTACTTAAGGTTGTCATTATGTATACGGGTTGAACTACACCCCTAAAGTAACTCATATTTATCTATTTTATATGGTTGGATAGAAATGCCAAAAGTTTTTCTGGACAAGAGTTTGGAGTCTATGGAGTTTATTCGAAATAAAGTATCATTCTAATCTTTTTAGCTTCTAGATTATATTTTTATAATATAATAATGTGGTTAGTTGATTCACGTTATAAATTTTCTACCAATCTTCCAACATGGATGATTATAAGATTAAAGGATCCAAATAACTTAATATCTTTTCCCGTTGAAGTTACATGCAAAGGGTTAATTTTCTACCCACACATATTGTTTATACATGCATACACAAAAATCAGTCCATATCATATTATATTATATGTAAAATTCAAAATAATAAACAAAGTTTAAATGCAATTTTTACACAAGTAGTAACCTGATAAAAAAACACACAATGAAATTGGTAAAGTGACATATATTTAACATTATCAAGTGACAACGTTTTTATTATATTTAACATTATCAAGTGACAACTGTTTTATTTTACAGCTGATTCATAAAGATCGTTATGAAGAATGATGATATTGAAATTCGAGATTAGGGGTAACAAAGTTCATGTTACATGTTTTATTAATTATTCTTGTAATAATTCTATTTTATAAATATTTATCAATAAATATAATGAGACTTTATACATTCACACTTAGAAAAATATATATTATTGAAATTGTTATACTCTGGACATTACAATTTATGATATTCATCTAAATGAAAATATGAGTATTTTTTTTTTCTATGGTATTCTAGTATATATTTTAAATTGTGTTTTAATTAATAATTTTAATTTGTTTATTTTATTTTATTTTCACTACATTAATAAAATACATTTTTTATTTAATATCTTCAAAAAAATCTATTAATATATGATTTAAAATAGAGTCATCGAAATGTGTAAACAAAATTTAAAATAATATAGTATAATTTATTTAAATGGTTGTATTTCTTATTTCTATATTTGAAAAAGTGTTGTTTATGATTCATGAATTACTATATACAATAATTTTATAATCTTACCTAAACGTTGCTTTAGACTTTAATCAACAATTAAAAAAATGTTGCCTAAAAGAATAAGCAATACCAAAAGACTTGCACAAAAGTAGTTATAAAAGTGTTGCCTGGCAATGGTTTTTAAAATTTTGTTACCTAAACTAAAAAAGTTATTGCTTATTACTTTAGCCCACGACCACCTAGACAAAGGCTCAAAATTTGTTGTCAATTCGTTGCCTTAAAGGTTAGACAACGATTTTTCATTGTTGTCTAAAATAATTTTTGTTGTAATGAGACATGCACAAAATAAAAACTTATCATTTATTGTATTTCCTAAATTCAACACTTTGTTTGTTCATGTCTTAACAAACTTTTCATTGCGGGAAGACCTCTAAGACATTTAAATAGTCAACAAATAATGGTCATGACGATTAAATAATTTAAAAATATTGAACATTTCGATGGAATGCATCATAATTTGAATAATCAATCACATATCTCCATGCATCCATTGCCACCTCAAAGACCTATACAGAATTCATTAACATTTTAAAATTTTCTTTTGCATCTTTATTAATGTGAAACTGACACAAATGTTTGAAGATTTGGGAAAGAGTGTGTTAGTAGGAGTTATTGGAGCAATTTTTCTATCAATAACAAAGATAAGGGAGGAGGGCATTCATTAAAAAAACCCAACTATCTAAGTCTTTAAAGTGTTCAAACAAAGTCGCTTTCTTGTTCACTTGCCAACAAGAAAAAAAAAGTTAAATAAAAAATCAACCTTATGGATGTAACATAAAAAAATCAAGTAAAAACAACTTATACCTATTGTTTTTTTATGTATTGTCCATCAACAAAACAACACTAAATCCATTTAGTAATTTCATTGAATCAAGATGTGTCCAAAAAACATTTGTAATAAAATCTTGAGGTCTCGTCAAACCTATTCCAATTAATATATATGTCACAATTTTTAGCAATATCTTTAATTGTTGCATTTCAGTTATTGATCCTTTTTGTGATTTTTTATATGCATACTTCGTATTGTAAAATTCCTTTACAATCGTAACATTGTATTTGTTGTTCTCCTTCAAAATTAATAGATGTTTATGTGTTTCGTTAAACTCTCAATCATGTGAATAAGCATGGATTAGTCATTAATTTTTAATTTATCAACATATAGATGACTTACTAGCATACCAATCAACTTATAATTATGATGTTCATATATTAACTTTGCAATCCACCATCTATAATCATATATGCATTAGTCAACTAGATAGTTTAAACAAATAATTATATCAAGTTGTGAATTCTTTTTGCAACTCCTGTATTTTTTTTCTTTTTCATAACCTAATAACACATGTCCTTTTTTCTTACTGTTCATTTGTCGAATCAAATATCAACATGACAATGAAAAAATCAAGATTAAATGTTATCTCTCATCTTATTGAAGTAGGTCATTGGACGCATCAAACACTTAAAACAAATACATTGCAATATCTCACTTACAACATTTCAACAACATGTTTTCCTTATATAACTTAAGTACAATTATCTTTAACTAATTCCTCTCTTGTTAAATCACATTTATTGATATCAAAATAATCAACATATACACTTTATTTGATATTTTATTTCAAAATTAATTATCCATTTATGTCCAACATAGTTACCATTACAACTTTTAAACACAAAACATAATTATTATGTAAACTGGTATTATTTTTATTATGCAATCCAAAATTTTAAAAAACATTTTTTATATCATTCAAAATATAAACTTTCACTCTTCTGTTGGATAAATACAGAAAAAATGTATAATTTACTTCATGCAACTACATATAATATGATAAAAGCAACTATTGACTTTTTCAAATTGTATAATTTATAACTATAATAACTATTTTTTTTATTTTAAATTATTCAATGTTGTGTTATTGCTCAAAATCATCAAGAAAACAAAATGCTTAGTAAGGAAACTAACATATTTTAATCTGTACAAAACCTTCATTTTCAAAAATAATTTTTGTCACATGCAATAAATAATTCATGAAGAAATTAAATTACTTCATTAAAGAAAAACACAAAAATAATTTTTTAAACATTAAAAAGAATATGAATTACAAAAAGTAGGATATAAATTCAAACAAATGAATAGAGTGGTAGCAGAAAAGTTAATTCTTTCAAATTGTTTTCTTATGCATGATTGGGACATATTCCAAACAAATTTTACAACATTTAATGCAAGTTCATGAATGTGTGCCTGAGTTATCTTGTGTTTTATTATTATTATTATTATTATTATTATTATTATTATTATTATTATTATATATTTAACTATATTTTAAATGAAAAAATATATTATAAATATAAATATAGTCGTACATAATGTACAACTTACCATATTTAACTAAAAATATATTCCCAACACTAAACTTTTCTTAAACAGTGTCTCAACACTTTTTTTTTTCAACAATAGATTAAAATAATAAATCGTATATTAATATCATAAATTTACATTTATATTGCTTGTAGTATTTATGTTATATTTTGAATAATTAAAATTTGTAACCTTAAATTTGGATGAAATTTATTTTGTCAATTTAAATTACAAGAGTAGTTATTCTTCTACTTTATTATTATTCAATCTTAAAGCAGAAAGTATAAATGAGAAGAAGAACTTATGTTTTTTTTTCTGCGGTCTTATGGAAAAACCAACATTTTCATACCTCCAAAATGGACGGTAGTTGAAAATCTCAATTTTTTAATGAAAAATAATGAGATTTGAAGCTTTCAACTTTTCTTTCTCCAACAATATTTGTAGAGGATAATTTTTTTAAATAAATTATAACTTAATAAAATTTATAAGAGTAGTTAAATTATTTAAAATTTAGATAGTTTTAAAATATATGTTTTTTTTTTAAATTGAATTTTGATATATTCTTAAGTTTATAAATCTTCTTCCTATATTTTTTTTAATGATGTTTAAAACCGAACTAATAAAAAAATCAAAATAAAATAAAAACTTTTGTATTATTTTTAACTTTATCTTTCTAAGAATTGAGTGGTTATTTCAATATATTTATTATTATTATTATTATTATTATTATTATTATTACTTGTGGAAAAACGCGTATGTGTATCCATATTTTCTTCTTTTACTCAATTTTTACAATCATAAAAATGTAACATATATACATAAATAATTTTGGAGGAGTCGAAATTGAAAAACAAAAAATAAATGTAGATAGAGAGTAATTGAAAGTGGATGTTATTTTATTTTATATGTGTGATTTGGTGTGGAAATGTGTGATGTGAGAGTATGCTCTCTTTGTTGCCTTATAATAAGGAATTAAAGGAAGAAGGAATGAATCATATAAAAACTTTACATTAATATTAATTTAGAAAAATTATTTTTTAAGTAATTCATATGAAATGACAAAATACTTTTTTGTATTATTAATAAAATGAGATATATTAAATAAGGGTAGAATTGAAAAAAAATTATATACACCAAAAAACGGTTACAACGAGGAATCCTTTATATATAGATATAAATTATTATTATTATTATTATTATTATTAAGTTTTATCAATACTTTATCATAGTTATTTTTCTAATAAAATTTGAAAAAATTCAACCAATTAATCTTCTTTTATAAGTTCGGTTGGAGGAAATCTTTGGCAGATTGATTGATATAAATGCAAATAATTATGATCAAACATTAAAAAAAACAACCACATATATAGAAAAAAAAATCACTTAAAAAAAGTACACACTTTAAAAAAAAAAATCAGGTTTAAGAAAATGTAACAACAATATTAACAAGTCTTAATTACCATGTTATTTCATATAACTTACACTTAATCACACATACACATATATGAGTTATATGAAATATAATCTAAGTATGTGTTAGGTGAGTCAACGGTCAATGGTAAGAATGAGAGTACATAAATAATACATATTAAAAGTTAGTTTCTTTTAAAACTATTTAAAAAAAAATTAAAAATAAACTTAAATTAGGCATAAAATATTAATTTTGAAAACAGCTTTAAATTTGGTTGGAAGAGAAAGATAATTGATGTGTTCACCTTACTCAACATTTATTATTATTATTATTGTTGGGATTATTATTATTTTTGATCTTAAGGTTGACATAGGCCTGGTGTGCACGTGAGCGCACCAAAACGAAACCCGGACGTGTTGCAGGGAAAACTGAATTGGATAATCGGCAATGGGTCCGAATTTTGTAAGTGGAGAGAGAGAAAGAGATTGGTTCTGGTTTTGTTTGGAGTCTCCTCGGTCAAAAGAACACGCAAAGCAAACCACCCACCCCAACACAACACAACGCCACACAACACATACCGTGTGCAACACAAAGTCGGTGTTACCCTCCCTCTCTCCCAAACCCTAATCGTCATCCCCAACCTTCCTTTCTATGGTCAGTTATCCCTTTCAATCTTCCTTTCGTTTCCCTAATTGCCTAATTCTTTTCTTAATTTCATTTCAACAGACCCTCTGCCATGTGTTAGCTTCCTCCTCGCCGATTCTCCGCTTCCCGATTCTCTTTATTCTCTCTCCACCTAATTATTCCGTTTCACGCCATGGATTTGGTTCCCAGCGTTAAGGTACACACATCTCTCTCACTTTATCCACTCTAACGTGCCTTCTCAATTCGTCACTTCCCTCTCACTGCTGTTCCTCTCCAACTACCTCATTCTGCATGTCATTGCAATTTCACTTCGCTCTCTGCTTTTCGGCAAATTCTTCACGCGCACAACCGTTGTCGATTTTTTTGCTGATCAGAACACTGCGCGAGGTTTAGAGATTACATATGTTAGCGAGGAGATTGTTTGTTCTCCAAACTGAATTTGCACTCTGTATAAAACTGTTATATCATGTGCCTTCTTCAATTGTTGGATTTGTATTTTTTTTTTTTGTTGTTTATAGGTTTGGTTATGTTATATTGACTTATTCGGTGAGTAGTACTGTTTTTTTCCTGTGATTTTAACTGTTCGCTATTCTGATTTGTCATTATTTATGTAGTGATTGATTGTTTTATTATTGAATAATTCCGGAGTTGGATAATAATCTTTAGTTCTTCAATTTGATCTTGCACTATGTATAGTTGGCATATAGCTACACTTAATTTCATTTGCATATAGTTTTATTTGAGTATTGGGTGTACTGTTGTGTTGGTGTTGGAGTTATGCAATTATACTTTTCTGATTAATTGAATCTATTTTAGGAAAAATTGAACTATTTTCGTATAAAAGAGCTCAAAGATGTGCTCACTCAGTTGCACCTTTCAAAGCAGGGGAAGAAGCAGGTGAGATAATATAATACCTTGTCTACCTTCTTTACTTGGAAGATTTTTGTGTGTGATGAATTCTTCAATGTTTTTACATTTTGTTGTTGTAGAATCCATGTCTTAATTCCTTTCAATTTCTGAATTTAGTATGCTAGCTTGGAGTTTGTGTATGATGTAATGATGCCAGTGTTTCTTTTGTAGGATCTTGTTGATCGAATATTATCTGTTCTCTCAGATGAACAAGGTAAAATTATATACATGCACAGACACAACTCGACCTTTGGGTCTAATTCTGTCTAATAGATTTAGTTTATCCCCACAATGTTTGCTTGGGTTGTGATTGTGCCTGTACATTGAAAACTTACACAATATATGCACTTAGAAATATGTATTGAATTTAGTCGTTAACCACACACAATAGTGCTGTGATCACGGGGTAGCGGATGTGGACCCTGACACTCCCAATGAGCTGTTTTGACGGTAGCCACATGTTTTGTGGTCATTTTTGCCACAGAAGTGGAGGCATCAATTTTGTTTTGTTTTGTGGTGGGCTGACAGCAACTTCCTGTGAGGCAGAGGTGATCTCAACTTCTGGTGTGACAACCTCTAACCAAAGACTGTTTTCTGCCTAAGTTTGCGGCTTTAGTAGGATGGGAGACGTTTTGTTTTTTCTGAAAGATAGTGGATTAGGATGTGGCAGCTGATGGTAGAGAAATGGGACCTGCAACCCATATTGGGTCACTCCCATCCTGAGCAGTCCTACAATTATGGAGGTTTTTTGTGCGAAAAATGACAATGTATACTTTTATGTAAATATATAGCATTCTACAATATTTAAGAATATTTTAAAATTTTAAGACTATTAATTCACAACAATTATATATTATGTAATATTATATGTTATTATATTATAGGGACAATTATATATGCTTAGAAGGGTGAGTTGGGGTCCATAGTAGAGGCCTATGCAATATTCAGAGTTATAGTAGCAGAGGGAAACTCCTGACTGAGCTTCTCAGATTGAGCTTCTCAGATTGAGCTTCTCGCAGAAGCAAAAGAGACTCAACATTTCAATAGACAAAGGATGTATTCGCCTATGAAGGAATTATATTCTTGGGGAAGACCAACAAGGATTGTGCCAATGTGTTATTGATAAGAGACAAGATTGACAACAGCTAGAAGTATTCCACAACTGCTTTGATCTGAAGTAGGTATTCAGAGATAGATAGATCGATCTGATTTCTAGGTGGTACAGAGTTCGGATCATAGTTGCATGACTTTTGCTAGCAAATTTTTTGAAAGTAATTTTGAATGTTTACCACACTCCCCACAAGTGCTTGCAACCAATTATTTGAGTGATAATTTATTCAGAAAAAGAAGAAAGAAGCCAAGAAAAGAGCATTTGATCTTGAATCTCACTAATTGTTGGTAGTCTTCCAAGGCAATATCAAGCTCGCAATCAGTTTCTGATAAAAACTTAGTTGGAATCAGAGTGATAACTTCAAAGCTACGAAGATGATGCAATTTGGAACCGCTTTGACTTGCTGTTTCCATAGCAAGAAAATTTTATCATCAAGCTTAAAGGAGATTGATGCATAAAGTGGATAGTGCAGAAAAAGACAATGTGTGGATTCAGGTAGTGCTACCATCAAGGAAAGATCTCTGGCAGGAGGTTCTGGAACTAAAGGTGGAGTTTCCATTAGAGACTTCAGGCCCCTTGGAAAAAGGAGCTCTTGATACCATGTAAGAGCATAGAGAGGGGTCTCCGCAAAAGTTTTAAAGACTAATAAAGTATATTATTGTTTCAATTATATATATATTGAGAGAGAGAGAAAATTATAAAAATAATAAAATTACAAAACTGTATATGTTTAAATGTAATAAAAATGTGAATACTCGTGGGAATCACATGTGTTTTCACCAGCAATTGAATAAAACAATTTAATAATAAAAATTTAAACATAATATTAAGTTGAAAGAATATAAAATGTTATTGAAGAAATACATTTTATGTTGTGTAGTAGGTTATAAACTGTTAAGAGTTTTTCAATTTGCTCCTATGTAAACTCTCCCTTTTTATAGATAAATTGGAGCTGCTTGTTATACCCTGGCCATGTATATGAACCCCAAATTTTATTTATTTCACTTCTACCATTTTATATTTAAAACTGGCATAATGCATTTGAGTTATTGTCATCTGATTTAATTTTGTGATTCGTATATGTAGAACAAATTTTCATGTGATCCTTTCTCTTTCCACAGTTAGTTAAGCAACTTGTTTTTCTTTTCCCAGTTTCAAAAATGTGGGCTAAGAAGAATGCTGGTGGAAAAGAACAGGTGGCAAAATTAGTTGATGATACATATAGGTCAGTGTTAGAAACAACACTCTTGATAATATTTTGTTTTAGCTTTAGTATGCTTCAGATGCATGCAGTGACACTTGGCTTAGTTCACATAAATGATCTGGTAACTTACTATTAGGTCTGGTTGAAGCTGGTTATAGTGCTCCATATTTGCTGTAATTTCTTGTTTTGTTAACTTTTATTAACATTCCTTTATTACCTTTTTGCAGGAAAATGAAGATATCTGGGGCCACTGATCTAGCATCTAAGGGTCAGGGAGCATCAGATAGCAGTAGTGTAAAGGTGAAAGGTGAAATTGATGATTCCTTCCAACCAGAAACAAAGATTCGCTGTTTATGTGGAAGTAGATTGGAAACAGGGGATTTGGTCAAGGTGTACCATTAAATATTTTTTCTTCTTTCTTTATGATCTAAAAAAATTTATGCATCCACAGCAGATACGATTTATTTTAGCCAATTTGATGCACTTTCATTAGATATCCAATGTGTTCCTTACATATGATATGATTATTTTGGAATCTAATTTTGTTTGTCGTATTGCAGTGTGATGATCGAAGATGCCAGGTGTGGCAACACATCAGTTGCGTTATTATTCCAGAGAAACCTGCAGAAGGCATCCCACCAGTTCCTGATAAGTTTTATTGTGAACTATGTCGGCTAAATCGTGCTGACCCGTAAGTCAAATTCTCTTTTTATTTTATCTAACAGCTATATGTGAAGTGAGCCATAATGATTTCTTTGAAAGGTTTTCCTTGTCTTAACATTTTTATTTTTAATTTAATTTTAAAGATTTTGTGTGCTATTTTTGTGTGGTTAATATTATTTGCTTATGATTTATCAATTCATAGTTAGTTTATATTATTGAATTTTTTGAATATAAAATGGGAAAACAAAAGTTAGCTAGAAAATAATTTGATAACCTTTTACCATGAGCTCCTATATTTTGCTTTTCATTGAAAAGTTTCCCCCCATAGGAAAAGGTCTTTTTATTACTGATAATTTTTTTGATAATTCTAGCTCTTAGCTTTTTAAAAAGTCCTCCCCCCCAAACATTAGTCATGTTTTGATTGAAAAGTTTTCCCCCTTAGGAAAAGGACTTTTTATTACTGATAAATTTGTTGATCATTCTAGCTTTTATCTTTTTAAAAAGTCCTCCCCCCCCCAAGCATTAGTCATACCCAAACATGTATCTTGTCTTTTAGTTATGTCTAGAGGTACTCTTTATAGTGAGTTTCTATCTCAAAGATTCTTGAGTTATATGCTTATTATCAGTTTGGCTATTTTTCTGTTCTGTTTATTGAATGTTTGTCCTTCATTTTATCTTGTTATATTCTGTCATTATTGGCAGGGATAGTCTATGCATTCTAGTATTTATTACTTTCTGTTTTTCTTGCCAGTTAACTTTGCACCTTCTGCTGTTTCTGTTGCAGATTTTGGGTTGCAGTGGCACACCCTTTGCTTCCCGTGAAGTTAACAACCACGAGCAATCCAACTGATGGGTGAGTACATTGTGTGGGTTTATTGCAATTAGACATGGTGTAATTGAGTTCTTTATGTTATAAACGGAATGTCTTGGAATTTAGATATACCTTTTGTTACTTGCATGTAAGAGAGTAAGATGCCCATCACTCAGGCTTGAATGCTTGCTTCTTTTGTTTGGAGTGGTGTGGCAATTGTCTAATTTTGTTAGCACAGTTCCTTGACTTGATGATAAGTTTTTTCTTTCTTTAGATGATATACAGAGTTACATTATGCTATTTGTATGGGTTAATATTGAGGCAGTGTACTATGTATGTTTTGTTAATTAAAATTCTTTGGCTGTTGAATTTTGTTTAAAGAGACACTGCTGTTATATGGCGGTTGCCATGGCAGATTTTTTTGCCTATCCCCATAGGCAACTTTGGAGGAAGGCTTGCTTTAGTGCCACCGTAGGTTGCAATGGTATGTTTATATTGTTGAATTTTGGCCTTTCACCATATTCCACAATTGATAATACTGTTCTGTGGTGGAATTTACTTAGGAAAGTAACCTATTATTATTTAAGTGCATGTTTGGACTAAAGTTTGCAATCTTAGGTTTGGTTAAAATTTAGTTTGCAAACTGATATTGAGAAGGCAAGCAATGTCTCACTTCTCCAAAGCCAAGTTTTCAGGCAAAACTTCAAAGTGCAAATGCACTTTTGAGAGTAACCACACATGTCACATAATTCAGTTTCCTTTCCAAATCGAGTTTGGAGCACCTTAAACTGAAAACCAAACATAGCTTAGGAAGTGAAGATTTTCTCCTTTTCTCCCTAAGATTTTATTAAGTGGTGCTTGTCTAGTGAACTTCATTTTCCTTCCCGTACACAAACTAGTGACCCTGTGAAATGATTATCTAGTCTATGTTTAAAATCTAATTTTCATTGCGGCTTTCTGCTTGACTGACTTAACCATATTCCTGTTTAAATTGTTCAGAACCAACCCTGTGCAGAGTGTGGAAAGAACATTTCAACTTACTAGAGCAGACAAGGACTTGGTTTCCAAACCAGAAGTTGATGTTGAGGTTGGTTTGGATTTTCAGTTCATGGTTGGTTAATATATCCTTCTATGCAATGCTTTACTTATTTATTGAAAAAATGACAAGTAGGCTTGGTGTATGCTCCTAAACGACAAGGTCCCATTCAGGATGCAATGGCCACAATATACAGACCTGCAGGTCAATGGTATGTTTGAAGTCATGCCATCCTTACTATTATTGAATTTGATTTCATGTTGGCAGTCTTGTTTTAATTTTCATGGCATGTTTTGCAACTGGAAGCAGAGCGTTTTAAAGTAAGACACTTGTAGTGAAATCTATTTCCATTGGGATGACTTCTATTTGTACAGGTGTTCCTGTTCGAGCAACTAACAGACCTGGTTCCCAGTTGCTTGGAGCTAATGGGCGGGATGATGGTCCAATTGTATGTTTTTTGTTATTTATAGTTATGAATTGTATAACTATTTAAATTTCTGTTCACAAATTCATCTATTATTTGTGTTTGATTTATTTAATTTCTTATTGAATTTCTCCTTTGGCAGATCACGCCATACACAAAAGACGGAATTAATAAGATTTCCTTAACAGGATGTGATGCTCGCATTTTTTGTCTAGGGGTTCGTATTGTTAGAAGGCGTAACATGCAGCAGGTAGATTGCATTCCAAGCTTGATAAATATATAAGTTAAATATTTTGAATTACTTTTGGTTTCTTAATTGTGATATTGGAATAATAAAGATTGAAGTATCTCCCTGGGTGATGTTGGGCGAGAGTTCCAGATGCTGGTCCCTTTTAGTTGATTTCTTAAAATTTAAAACTTGACAAAACTAGGTATGAAGCTTTTTTTAATTAAAATAATTCTGAATTTTTGCATATTAATAAATATTACTAATAAATAGATCTGGTTTGTGTTTCGACCTAGTTTGCTGGTTTTATTTTTTTGACTTGTGTCTGGTTTAACTCTCAATTTGTCGGTTACTAACACAGACTGAAAGCCTGGCTGACAACTATTGAGACAACCACAAGTCTGTTTTTAGTTCCTATTTTATTGTGAATATGTTTTATGCAAAACTGCTTCCCTTTCCCTACCCTTACAAACTTGTTTAATAGTTGAGGCTTTGTTTTGTAGATCCTAAACTTAATTCCAAAGGAGTCTGATGGTGAGAGATTTGAAGACGCTCTTGCACGTGTGTGTCGTTGTGTTGGGGGTGGAAACACAGATGGTGATGCTGATAGTGACAGTGATTTGGAAGTCGTTTCAGATACTTTCAGTGTCAACCTTCGCTGTCCTGTATGGCTTTCATTAATAAATGGATTATTATGGCAATTCATAAAGTCCTACTAACAGTTTTTCTATATTTTGGTGAAATTTTAGATGAGTGGTTCAAGAATGAAGATTGCTGGAAGATTCAACCCTTGTATTCACATGGGTTGCTTTGACCTTGAGGTTTTTGTGGAAATGAATCAACGATCAAGGAAGGCAAGATTCCAAATGTTGCATGATTTGTCCACTCCCCTTTGTGTTTTTTTGTCTGCTGATGAATTGAATTGTTTCTACAGTGGCAATGTCCTATATGTCTCAAAAACTATGCTTTGGAGAATATTATCATTGATCCTTATTTCAATCGCATCACTTCTATGGTAGTTATTTAAAAAATTAATAATAGTTTCTAGTGTTCATAATTTTCTATTTGACAAAATCTGTAGCCATTATTTAAATTGATTTGGTGGCACAGATGTTAAATTGTGGTGAAGAAATTACAGAGGTTGAGGTGAAGCCTGATGGTTCTTGGCGTGTGAAGACAAAGAGTGAAAGTGAACGCCAGGAATTAGGGAGTCTAGCACAGTGGCATCTTCCTGATGGATCTCCATGCGTTTCAGCTGATGGAGATTTCAAGAGAGTGGATACATTGAAGCAGGTCAAACAGGAAGGTGTTTCTGACAGTCCAACTGGTTTAAAACTTGGCATCAGGAAGAATCGCAATGGAGTTTGGGAAGTCAGTAAACCTGAGGGCACAAACACCTCTTCTGGTAATAAATTGAAAGGGGTTTTTGGAAATCCCGAACAGGTTGTTATTCCAATGAGCAGCAGTGCTACTGGAAGTGGCCGAGATGGTGACGATCCTAGTGTAAATCAGGGTGGTGGTGGGAATATCGACTATTCTGCTGCAACTGGCATTGAAATAGATTCTCTGTGTCTCAATAATGTTGATTTAGCATATGAATATACTGCACATGACACTTCTGCTCAGGCGGGTGGTACAGAAGTTATTGTTCTTAGTGATTCTGAAGAAGACAACGATCTTTTGGTATCGCCTCCGATTGCGTATAGGAACAACCAAAATGATGCTACAGATGGTTATTCTGTACAACCACCTGTAATAGTTGATTCATACACTGAAGATCATAATCTTGTTGGTGGAAATTCTTGCTTAGGACTCTTTCCCAATGATGATGATTTTGGGATGTCTTCCCTGTGGTCTATGCCTTCTGGAAGTCAGGCTGGTCCTGGATTCCAACTATTTGGTTCCGATGCAGATGTGTCAGATGCATTGGTCCATCTGCAACATGGTCCTGTGAATTGCTCTTCATCACTAAATGGTTATGCACTAGCTCCTGATACTGCTTTGGGATCTGGTAGTATCTTGCATGATTCCTCTGCTGGTCGGTTGGATGCTGATTTGAATGGTGGTTTGGTGGACAATCCATTAGCATTTGGCGGTGATGATCCCTCACTTCAGATTTTTCTCCCCACTAGACCAGCGGACTCATCCATTCAGAATGAATTGAGAGATCAGGCAAATGTGGCTAATGGTGTCTGCACTGAGGAGGATTGGATATCCCTTAGTCTTGGAGGTGGTGCTGGTGGTAGCAATGGTGATGCTTCTACTCAAAATGGATTGAATTCTAGACATCAAATCCCAACCAGAGATGTTGGCACAAATACTTTGGATGATACTGGTTCGTTGCTCTGACCTTACTGAATCAGAATATTCCTTATTTTTTTTAGTGACTAGCTGGTAATTGGAGCATTTTTTTTCAACGGAGGGAATAATAAAAAATCTTTAATGAAGCAAAATTGGCCATATTCTTTTTTGATGCGTAATTGACCATTTTTTAAAAATTAGTAAAAGAAATAAATAGTTTTTTTTTATAAAGTAAAGTGTTCTTGTTCCTTGTTATATATGTAACATACCATCAAAGATATACTGGAGTTTAAATTGATGTGACATTTTATGATAAAAAGATATCAAATATTTTGATAATATAATTTCCGTTACAAAAGGCAACATTTATCCTTAGGAAATTTGAGGTTTGGGACAGGAATATTTATTACACATCCTAATTATACTTAAAAGAACAAAATGTTTAGCGGTTTTTAAATTAACCAGATAGTAAGTGTATATATTTGAAATGTAATAGTTTCTACTATGATTGTTTAACTTAAGTCCAAAGGGCTTGTGTCAGCAAAACCTTGCCTACTGATGTGGAAGTTTTTTAATTTTGTAAAGAAATATATTACTTGCATATCTTAATTCAAAGAGTTAGTTTAGCTGTCTTCATTAAATACATGTTATTACTCAGCCTTCATTAGAAAGTATTTTTACTATCTTTCTTTGTTAAATTATTTGTTCTTAAACCGCCACAAGTAAAAACAATAGTTTGAGAATGGTTCAAGAGTTTCTCTTGCGATTATCACTGTCAATTATTCTCAACCCATATTATGAAGGGTGTTTTTGGATTTTGAGCTGGATTAGACTGATTTTAAGGGATGACAATTGATCTAATATAATTTTTTTATTATATCATCGGATATGTTTTGGTTCAAAATCTATATCCAAATTTATTTGGATTGGATTTTTCTGTTTTCGAATTTCTAATTATACAAAACATAAAAAATGTAAAAGCCAAATTTTATCAGAATACATGAAATACACGTTTTCCCCTAATTCATCTAAATATTTTAGATTCTACATATAGAGCCTAATAGATTGTCAACAATACAATACAAATTCAAATCTCCAAAGGAACATTAAGTTTGGTTCAGAGTAAGTTCATAAATATAGATTTTATACATACTTTTTTAGGTATAATATCATTTTGGAAGTACTATACATAAAATTCTAAAATCATCTAAAATAAGTGCATAATACCTTTTTTGCTCATTTTTTCAGTTTATAGTGGATGTTTAATACTCTCAAACATCATGAAGCAAACAAAATAAGCATTTACATCTTTCTACATATTGTGGAAATTTATGCATTTTTAAAATTTGTTGGTTTTCTTTTTTCTGGACACCTGTCTGCCTCTGCTATCTCTGTGTCTCTATCGTAGATGGAATATATTTAGTAAGCCTTTTGATATGGGTTTAATTCTTTCATGCGTGATCTTTAGTACATTCCTAAGCTTCTTATCAAGTTTATTTGAGGGGCTGTGAAGGAGGATCGAAAGCTGGGTATTCAGTTTCTTTGCATCGAGCACTGCTATACCTTCTGTTAAATGGTTAGAAACCTTCAAATGTTTAGTTGTGGATTTGTCGAGATACATTTTACGGCTGTGTTAATCTGCTGCTGCATCATATCCTTGTGACAGAAAAGTGATTTTTTAAAACTCTACTCCTAAAATCAGCCAAATGCTCATAATTTGCTTTCCCAGATAGAAACCATAAATGGTTCCTTTTTTTACCAGACAGTTGAGGATGTTAACCTCTAAACAAAGTTGAGGAGGTTGGTGTGTACATGCATTTGCATCTTCCTCATTATGTTCGGTTCCCCTTTTCTGCTCCCTATAAGATAATTGCATTTTTACTTCTGAGATAGTGACCGTCAATGCAGTTTTGACATTTTTTATTTATTTTTCCATTATTTTTATTCCTGTGTATGCAGCTTCTTTACTCCTTGGGATGAATGATGTTAGAACTGACAGGCCAAGTAGGCAAAGGTCAGATAGTCCTTTCTCATTTCCTCGCCAAAGACGTTCTGTAAGACCCCGTTTGTACCTTTCTATTGATTCGGATTCAGAGTAAAGGTCAGACCTTGTGTCTCAAAAACTTTAGGTACTCTTCTTAACACCAGATTTCGTATTTATTAACTGAAGAAAGTTGAGAGGCATTTTTGGTCCTCATGAAATGGCAGTTAATACATATGTGGTCTAAGGCATCTCTGGTGGAACAGAGCTACACGTTACCCTCCCAAAATGCTTGCGCCCACCCCATCGACAAGGATTGTTGGTTGTAATGATCTTTGTTCTTGATATCTAAATTGTCCTTAGCACAGATGTTGGTAGGCCAAGCTGGAGCTATTATTCCCATCAATTTTCAATGAGGGTGTGCTGGGGTACACTGCTGGTTTTTATTGTATAGTTCCTCATTGGAATCTGGTAGTTTAAACTTTGAAATTTGGTGGGACATTATATCTGCATTTTTGTCTCTGCGGAGAGCAATAACCTGTAAATGATTTAGCCATATCAGATCCAACAGTTAAATCAAAGATATTGTTTCTCTTAAACTGATCATTTTTCTATAATGTTATGTTGTTCATGCCTCATGACATCTGGACTTTGATATTTATTTATCTTAATATATTAACATGTTTTGTTTGCATGATTGAGTAGAGAAGGAAGGACACAGACCCTCTCCTGCATCTTTCGTTTACAGCCCTCGGATGTAATTGCATGGATGTGATTGAAAGCTATAAAGTGTTTTGACTGTTAAGAATGTAATGTAATCCGTTTAAGGTTTCTTATAATATCTTATATTTAATTGAGAACTTTTGTTAAGGAAAAAAAAAAGATTTTGGAGGAATTACTATGGGCACATTGCTTAATATAATATCGAATAATGTTTTTCCATCCATAGAATTACTCGTATTAGCATTAATCAAGTATATCAACGACAATAATTATATTAAAATTTACGGTTGTTATATATATTGAAATGAAATTTATATTATAACTTATTCAATAATTTTGTAAGTATTAAAGTATATGTCGTACAATTGTAACCAAGGTTTATTCAATTCCATTTTAGTTTGAATATAAATAAAATTACATGGATATCATTAGAACATATAAATAATATTAATATTAATATAATATAATAAAATGAAACAACTTGTTATATATTCTTTTTAAGAAAATAAATATCAATGAAAAAATGTACATGCAAACGAGAGGCTATCGCAAAATAAAATAAAAGGTTATAAGAAACTTAAAAAGGAGAATATATATGATATAAACATATAGATAGAAAGAACAAGATTACATTATATACTTCCATGAAATTAGGTAATATACCAAACTACAACATACTTTAAGCGTAATATCATTCTTGTTTTTCTTTACCTGATGTTAAAGTTTTAAAGAAAAACTGCATCGCATGGTTAATAATAGTGTAGTGTTACACTAACACATCAGCCATGCAAATTCTTGTTTTTGTCAGTGGCATTTTACGAACAAGTTTGCCTCCTTTCTGATACTTCCGCCTCACCCCGCCGCTGCTTCTTCTTCTGAACATCCGTGCACTCCATTCGCCCGAGTCCTCGAGCACAAACTCCTCCATGGGGAAGAAGAAGCAGAAAGTCGTTCTTCCGCCGGAGCTTCCGCCAGAGATTCCAGACGACGAAGTTGAGGTTTCCGACGATGACCTCCAATTCATCAAAGAGAATCGCAACTATGCCTCCCTGCTCTCCACCTTAGACTCTTTCTTCCAATCCTCTGTCCTCTGTTTTCATAATATTTTATGGCGGCCTTACTTGCAATGCTACATTTTGTGTAATAAATTGTTAGCGAAAGTTTCGAAGTTTTTGTCACAATTAAATACGGAAAATTATAAATTTGCACAGTTTGCCTCTTTGAAACCTTTCCGTAGTAGCGGAGTTTATGTTAGTATTGAAAAACCCGACTTATCCTTGCTTATTTTCTGCTTTAGCTGTTAGGTGCATAATTTGGGGAAATGTCTGAAATATTTTATCTCACCGTTTATCAAGACGGAAATTTTTTGCAGACTTATCGTTCAAATACTTTCATAGCAATAAGCTTTGGAGTGACAATTAAAGTGTTTTTTTTTTTTTTTTTTACTTTTTTGCATTAGAACATTTTTATCGGTTCTTGTAGACAAAGAGCTTCTTGAGCCTGCAATTTGAATTTTTAGGGTAAGCGGGAACTGCTACCTGTATAGCGTGGAAATGTCTTCTTATTGTAACACTTTAGCCTATGATAGGAACCCAATGCAATGTAGGTTGAAATTTGTATTATAGATTGAAAATAAAACTATTACTGAAGAGAAGCCCTGTAATCCCATAGCATAAGCTCCTAAGAGAAACTATTTTATATGTAACCTCACTTCTACTCTTCTGTCTCTATAACTGACTCTTTCTTTCCACCTAAGGTAACTCTGGTTGGCCCGGAATATTTGGGCCTGCTGGTACCCGATACTGGGTTGTCCTGGTTTTATAGAAATTGGAAACCTATCAGCTTATGTCAATGAATATTGTGATGAGTTTTCTATTATAAGGTTACTTACGAAATGACATTATCGCACATCTTTAGGCATGTTACTCGGGTTGCTGATGCCAAAGAGGATGCATTGGAGAAACTTTATGAGAAACGCATGCAAAAAAATGCTCTCAAGAAAGAAAAAGAAGAAACTGGTTTGCAGGTTGATCGTGTAGATGCTCTTCCAATCAAGACATTGAATGAAAAATCCATTACCGGACAGGTATCTAGTGTTCAAGATACGCATTGCTATCACCAGATTATTCTTGATTTTTTTAGATCTTTTATCGAGTGCTTGGGTTCTCACAATTCTGCAGCTACAAAGACCGTATCAGAAAATGATCTAAGTGAAGAGGGAACTGCAGAGGATGCCAATGCGGATGAAGGTATGGTGAAGCTAATAAGGCTGAAAAGAGAGTCAAACTTAAGAAAATAAAAAAAGAGGCCAAAAAACAAGGGAGAGAAGTGGCTAAAGCAGAAGTGGAAGAGACACCACAAGCAGCAGTGCTGGTATTATCCAATCAAATTAAAAACCTTTTTAGTTTTTTTATGGTTTCTCAAAGCTCCTTTTCTTTTTCACATCTGATACTGTAACAAATTTCAAATGGAATAATTTGAGAAAAAAAAAATACAAAAGAAATGATAACAAAAGTAAAATTGTTCTTAATTGATTTCATGCAATACTTGCTTTTTGAACGTTATGATGAATCATGTTTCACACATTTGTAACTGTTTTTCAGAAATAGTTATTTGTTGTTTGATCAATAGGCCCTTTTTTAGATGAAGAACAAGGTTATTTCTCATACCTGTTGTCGCAGCTTCAGATAGATCAGTCATATATGAATTCTGTTTCACTGAATATAAAAAATAGGGGTTTGTGCACCAATATCTGTCATAAAAGGTGATTACAATTGAATAACTTCTTATAGTAAACAATAACGTTATGGTGAAGCGTGGAACCAGATTGTGGTGCTGCAGTTTCTATTTGGATAAGTCGCGATCCAGCCCTATTCTTCTCTATGATATGGATTTTCAAATTGCCATGTTTGATTTATCTACAAACTACGTGATTTCATGTTGTTTTTGTGCCAAACAACAGACTCGGTCACTTGAGTTCACAAGTCTACCCAGAGTGAACCAAGTCTACTCCAAGTCCACCAATAAACTAGTTTGGAGACAGTTTGACTTGTTCACTAACTCGTGAACTTGTATGAATTCGTGAGTTGAACTGTGGGTTTGATAACCATTATGAAGAATCTACTAGTAATTGCAAGTTTGATGATTTAAGTTGTTGATATTTTGCATGTTTTCAGCTTTTGTCTTTATGCATTTAACTTTAAGGTACTAATTAATTTTTCCTTTAATCGAAAATGTCGTGGCATGTCATTTCAATCAGTATTGTTAAGCAGCAGCAATAGAGGCACTGCAGCTATATGGCATAGTGGAATTTCATGAATCTTCAGTTGAAACTCTGTCCACTATTACGGCCACTATTATTATTGTGGTTGTGGCATGCATCCTGCATCCTCTTGTCCTCTGACAAGTTGTCAGCCAATTGAACTTGAGTTATTATAATGCTAATATTTATGTATTTTTATTTTGTGTAAACTTAACTTTTTATACATATTTATAATTGATATGTACCATATATTTCACCTGTTATGTGATTTCTGTTATATGCTCATAACGCTATCCTCTTGTATGATGTAGAGAAATGCTATTCATTAAAAACAGAGAAATGCTATCTGCACGCTATTGTTAAGTTATTTTCATGTGACTCTCTAAGTAAAGTGTTTTTTATGAGTGTTATTTAATAGGGATCCACGTTTCACAGAAGTTCACCTAATAATAGATTGTGCTTGAAATATTGTGTTGCAAATGCAAGTATTCCTCTTAAAGTGAAAATAACTGTATTTTTATATTAATTGTAAGCATCATATGTTATGTTAAACTGCCTACAATTTGTACAAGGCTAAAAATTATTGAACGAGATATTGTGCATAATTTTTGGTATACTCTCTTTACTTTGTTTAGGCTGAGGTAAAGGAAGATCTTACAGCTGAGGAGGCATTTGAAAGCAAGAAGTCTAAACTTGCAGAATTGGGGGATGCCTTGCTTACAGATCCAGAGTCCAACGTTAAATTTCTGAAAGAGATGGTGCAATTATCTAAAGATAACGATCATACCATTGTTAAACTTGGACTTCTATCCCTCTTGGCTGTTTTCAAAGATATTGTCCCTGGGTATTGCCTGATAGTTATATATTATAATGCACAGTTTATATGTAACTAAATTCTGATTATTTTGGCTTTGAAAATCAACATTAATCCTATTTTTAATGTTTTAACTTTCATGTTAATGCATGCAATATGGCAGTTATCGGATCAGGCTTCCTACTGAAAAGGAACTAGAAATGAAGGTTTCAAAGACTGTTAGAAGATGCGATAAGGTTCTATTGTATATTTGCTGTTGATCATTCTTCGTAATGATAAGCTTTCTCCTGAATTTTATTGAATTTCCCAGGGAAAACATGAAATTAATTTTGTAAATGTTATTCTTATTCATCAGAAAAGGAAACTATGTTTGCTGCCATTTGGGTGATTAGACAAAAAAGTCTATGCTAATTGGGTTCTTGTTGGATTAAAATTTAAAATGCTAGGACTGCCTTCTTTAGTGTAACTGTACATAAAAATTGTCTATGATTTACTTGTCATTGGAATTTATAAATGTGCAGAAAACGCATTTTCTTTATCAATGGAAGTTCCTTTGAGTCCTTTGTTAATGTGTTCAAATTAATTTCTTGTGATTGAGGTGGTTTGGAGTGGGGAGTATACAGAATATTTACCAAGTTTTGGAAACCATACCTTGTCAAAAAGAATTGTGGAGTGTGAATATTATTCTTGAAGTTGTATTTGAGGGTTTAGCATGTTCCAACATCATTGTGTCTTTGTCCACTTAAAAAACTATTGTGAAGAATAATACATGCTTGAGGCGTGTAGTCAGTAATGAACTTTACCACAGGAACTTGTTGCCAAGTTTCATTCCATGATTCTATGTTGTGACATCATTCTCTTTCCCCTGGAAGCTGAGTCAAAAACTCTGGCTGGCATACTTCTAATTTCAATTTCTCAAGTAGTGGAAAGACATAATGTTTTGTTTAAGCTTCTGTTTTTAACATTGACCCCTGAATCTTTTTGGAAGACAATACTTCTTGGGTTTGTGCTTAATATGGATAATGATTTATTTATTTTTATTTCATGACAATTGCTAGTTATTGCTATATACCTGGTTGAAATTCCTTGTTTCTTTTCAACAGGAAACTTTGTTGGTCCGCAGTTAAATCACTCTTTACAAATGAGGGTAAATATGGGGGTGAAGTTACTGTTGAGGCTGTTCGATTGATTGCCGATTATGTTAAAGCTTACAATTGCCAATTGCACCCAGATTCTGTTGATGTACCACCCACCCCCTTGATAGTTTTATCTTTTGTTTGAAATCTATACTTCATCAATTTTCTGTTTCTCTAATCAGTTTCTACTTTACTTTTTTGTGGTAAAATCAGTTTCTATCGTTTTTGACATGTTCTAATAAAAAAAATAGTTTTTTTCTTTTAAAAGGACAAAACAAGTTGTGTCCTGTTGCTATTTTAGTGAAACCTATTTTTAGTTTATTTTATGTGGAATGTTTAATAAAGCTGTTCAGTAATGTTTCGTCCTTGCAATTCCTTTTCAGGTTTTCTTGTCCCTTTCATTTAATGAAGATCTCTTGAAATCTGGAAAGACAGAAGAGGATCAGAAATTAAAAGATAAGAAAAGGAAACACTTCAAGGCATCAAATCAGTTGGTGGAGAATGATAGAAAGAAAAGTAGGCAAGAATTGATTTCTAAGACGAGAGAGGAGGTTGAAGTTGATTACAAGGCTGCATCCTTTGCCCAGGATGTTATTGAGAGGAAACAGATGCAAACTGAAACACTCTCATCTGTCTTTGAGACATAGTTTCGTATTTTGAAGCACACAATGCAGTCCACAGGTGCTAGGTGTGGTTTATATTGCGTGTATTACTAGTTCAAGGGAAAATATTGGTTTTCTTGGGTTTATTATTCCCTGTTCTCCATGAATTGGATACTTTATTTCTGTCAATATTTCATGCTTAATTTTTGCTTGTGTTGATCATTAAGTAACTTCTGAATGATAAGTGATCACTTTCTGTCATGATTGTTTGATAATTTTCCCACACTTTTTTGCTCAGGCCTGAAGCTAACGCTGAGGCATTATCTGCTGCAGTGGAACCCCTCCCTTTGCTTGCTCCTTGTCTGAAAGGACTGGCAAAATTTTCACATCTGATTGACCTTGATTTCATGGATGATCTAATGAACCATCTGAAAGTACTTGCTTCTGGAAGTAGCAACTCAGGCAACACTTCTGTCAAGTGTTCTAAATGTTTGACTGTATCAGAACGTCTTCAATGCTGTATCGTTGCTTTTAGAGTGATGAGGAACAATCTTCATGCCTTGAATGTTGATTTACAGGACTTCTTTATGCATCTTTACAATCTTGTACTTGAATACAGGCCAGGAAGGTTTGTTTTAAAATACAATATCCTGAAGCCACCCTTTTCTTTTTCTTTTTTTCAATTTGTTTTTCCCAATTACCAGTATTTTCTGTTGCTGGAAATCAACCAGACATGCAGGATAGGTCATTTATGTTGGTATGATATTCATGTATTTGTTCTTGTGTGTTGTCTTCCATGCTAGTTTATGCTCATTAGTAATTATATCTTTAAACATCACATTGACAAGATGTATGCCCAAATTACAGTATATTAGTGAGTGTCGATCTCACCTTAAAAATTCAATTTTTTGAGGTTGAGTTAGACTTAAAATCCACTTTTTAAAATAATATCATTGTTCATTCTAATGAGATTTGTTGGGTTATTTGGGTTTATTGTACAACTTCCATTTAGTTCCGCTATGAAAACCACCCTTAAGTAATTATTCTGCTTATGTAAAGAGAAACAGGAAATATTTAGTAAAGAGAAACATGCTTATGTGTTTAGTTTTCCTTTGAACCCATTTCAGCCTTGGTCACAGTAAAGCATCTCCTTCAGAAGAATGTCAAGTGCAGAAATTTGTTGGAAAATGACATTGGAGGAGGCTCTGTTTCTGGCACAATTCCTGTAAGCTTCTGTCATTGTTATTTGTTTCCATTAAGTGCATAATCTTTGCTTCATTTTCTCCTCTTTTTTTATAGCTTGAGAAATTTAATTAAATATGGAGAAGAGGATGGTTAAAAAGAGTGCAGACGTTATGATATCCTTTTAAGGAGTTATAGTTATTGTAGATCTGAAATCATCTAGAGGTATAGCTAAAATAGAGTATCTAACTGAATGCAAATCTTATTTTAGAAATCGGTTTTGTGGAGTTGATATAAGCTTAAACTCACATTTTAAAGTCTATCCGAACCTAACTAGATTTGTTAAGTCTATCATATCACTCGCTATTGGACTATTGTTGGATCAAACACAAATATGTAGTCCCCAACCCTCAACACGAGGAATGTGTAAGATCTTACATGGTCTAGAAATATGATTTAAACAAATAAGTAGGTATAAACATTACTTTACAAATTGGTTTTGTAAGATATAGTCAGGCCTAAACTCAGTCAAAGAATAGTAAAAAAAAAATAATGAAATTAAACTGGGTATTGCAAAACAGGGAAGTCCTCCACTCCTTGTAAATATTAGTGGTATTCTGTTTTAAATGCATGAATGAAGTTGAAATTATTTGAAGTTAAGCATAACGTTTACGTAGGTTTTATGGATTGTCTCACTCTTTGATATGCAGAAATATCTACCATATTCCACAGACCCCATATTAAGTGGTGCCCTTACCTCAGTACTTTGGGAACTCAATCTTTTGTCCAGCCATTATCATCCAGCTATATCGACTCTGGCCTCAGGCATTTCAACCATGAGTACTGCACATAACCAGGTTCTTTTATCCAAGTCCTCTCCTCAACTAGCTTTTAAGGAAATGTCTCTGGACCAGGAATTATGTTTCACACAACAAAGTGGCAGTATAAAATTAAATAACAAGCGGAGACGAACAAATGGCCCTGCTACGTCACCTTCCATTGGTTCTACAACTGTAATGAGTTCATTTGATGACAATGAGTTGCAGAGGAAACTTATTTCCCATTTTATGGTTCATCATGACATCAAGGAGAATGAAAGGTTGAGAAAGGAGCTGGACAGGACTGCACTATCG
>Ga0123342_1001792_pt1 | contig 36271 bp, 25 predicted proteins | sample Turbeawhitnodule_FD_89960 | JGI IMG/M metagenome (GOLD analysis project Ga0123342, IMG submission 89960) | Root nodule microbial communities of legume samples collected from Mexico - Turtle bean Mexico white nodule | ecosystem: Host-associated > Plants > Roots > Nodule | place: Mexico: Nepantla... | reverse complement strand
TGCGGTCATAGGACCGCATTTGTAAATTCCAGATTTACAAATGCGTGTTGATCAAATGCGGTTCTATGACCGCATTTGTAAATTTAAAATAGCCGCATTTGTTTAACTTATCTGCACTAGTGCCCCTCTCTTTTATTATGTGACCTCTCATCGTTAGATGTGGAGGAGTAACCCTCCCTTTTAAGCTTTGTCCTATAATAGGATGTATCAGGTAGTCTTTCATATTGTTACAATTTCTTTTAATTTGTTGTTTTATCCTAACATAAAGTTGAACCAAATCATTTAAATCATTATAAGGTACAAGTTTAACCCTATTATCTTGGATTTCATGATTAAGGCCACTCTAAAACCTCACCATGACTATTCTTGGTTCCTCTATTATTCTTGCCTTAATTAAAAGTAACTTCATTATTTGCCTATATTCCTCTACAATTTTGTCCTTCTGTTGGAGTCTTTGGAGTTGGTACATCAACTCCCTTTTATAGTAGGAGAGCATATGGAGTTTTCTTAGGGTTGCCCTAAGCACGTTCCAATATCTAATTTGGGAATTTTTGTGAACGCTAAGGTCTCTCACTATTATTGTCCACCAATACATAGTTGGTCCCTGGAAACATAATGTAGTTAGGAAAAATTTTCTTTCATGATCCACTTAGTGGCATTCAAATTTTTATTCAACCTTCATCTCCCAATCTAAATATTCCTCTACATTTTCTCTACCATGAAAGGGAGGAAAGTTTACCTTAGGTTCTTTGGAAAGTTATTATGTTTAGGTATATGGTGCCTAGGGAGTCAACGTTGTGATAACTACTAAATGTCCCTTCAGTCTGTCTGAGAGTAGGGTTTCTTATGATGTCTATTTACTCTATTAGACCCCTCTCCATGTTTACTTCTAGATTTTTCCCAAGTTCTTAAGAACTTCGGAAACATGTCCATTAGCAAAGATGTTAATTATTTTTTATATGAAATTATTTTTTTCAATTCACTTACTAATAACATTTTGTATCAACAAATAAAAATTATAGCATTCTTACTTGTTAAAGGAATGGATAATTACTTTTATCAAATTTGGACTCTTTTTTTTTAGTTTACTTTTATTTATTTTTCACCCTCTCTCACTAATTTTAATTAGGTCTGATAATACCATTTTTATATTTTCTCATCTCTCTCTCTCGCACAACCATTATATCCCCAAGGTATCAATTTTTTTTTTCTAATTTCTTGTCTTTTAAATTGAATCTTACTGTTTATGTGTAATTGTTCATATTCTCTCTCCGAAAGCTTTATGAGAATATTATATATGGTTGATAAGGGATTCTGTGATGAATTGTGTGATGTCTTTGTGAGGATCTTGGTAGTGATGAAGTGTAATCTTCCCAAGTTTCATACACTTCAAATTCTTTTTCTTAACTTTTATGGTAGAATAGTTAACATCGATATAACTTTATCATATAATAGTCATTATAATTATTTATAATCAACATTCCTCGTAAACTTTACAGTTTTTTCACAAAATCCATCATAGTTTACGATAAAATTATCGTTGTCACATAAGATAACAATTTTTTTTAATAATAATGTTATAATAGAGTGAATAAATGTATAACATTAATTAAAACTAAAGTATTTAAGAAAATATCATTAAATAAAATAAAAATAGTTATAAAAAATGTATTATGATGAAAATATAGCTTAAGAAAAAAACAGTAGATTTAATTTATTTCTTAAAAACTAAATTCATATCGATAGCAATAACAATTATTAAATTAAAATATCAATTTTTGTATTTAAATCGAAACTATGATTTTACATAAACCTTCAAATTTTAGTCACTTTTTGGTAGATTATAACCCAATTGTTGATATTAATAAGTAAAGGATATTTCTAACAGATGTTTTAAAAAAATTATATAAAGTTGCAAAAAATGTATTATAGGCTTTCTTACATAAAATAGAGAATATTTATGTGCATGAACCAAACACATCACCGAATATTTTTCTTAAATAAAATTATTTCCGTAATTGTGCGATATTATGGGTGGATGCATGTACATGAGTCTAGAAGAAAGGAAGATTATATTCTACAATATTTTTTATTCCAATTATTATATATAAGCCAGAACACTATAGGGGATGCATATGAACATTGATATGAATGAAAAATGAAGCCTTAGAAAAATGAAGATGATATATTCTTCAACTTTGTGTATTATTATTATCTTATTATTATTATTACAATTATAATAATAATAACTATTATTATTATTACTATGCATAAGAGTACCATGTTGTTGTCTCCCCTTGTCTTTGCATGTTTCAAAATACGATGTAGGCAGCATTTCAACCATTCAAACTGTCGGAAAGATTATGAATTTTGAGCATATAACAAAGTCAAAGAATAAAAATGACCTAAAATATGCTATGATCTCATAATTGTTTTTTATGATCATTGATCACCCTTTTAGGCCATATAGAGTCAAATGGTTTTTAAAAACTATAAGGATACATGCAATATAGTAACCATGTATGAGTTGAACTTTAATATTCACTAAAAAAAATTAAATAAAAATTCATTTTAAAATTTAGATATTATTTTAAAAATTAAAAATTATTAATATCTAAATTAGTTTCTATTATTGATAAATAATTTTTAAATTAGCTAATATAACAACTAATTACTGATTTTAAATTTAACTTTTATTTAATTATTTTAATAAAAGTCTAAGTCTTTATTTAGTATTTTGGTGTTAATTTCTTCTATGATTTATGAAACCAAATCAAAACATTACAATATTGTGATCTATATAGAGTATAGAAGTTCAATAAATATTTTGGATGATTACACTTTTTAAAATTATCCTTAAAATAGTACATAAGTTTAAAATAGGTTACTTTTAAAATAATGTAATTAAATATCACGAAACTATTTGAATTTGTTTATATTTAACTCTAAATAGGATTTTATTTTTATATTTGAATTGAAATGGAGTTGTGAACTTAAATATAAGTAAAAATCAGTTCATTTTATCCTAATTTAGAGTGATATTATATGTTTAATATTATTGGTTTTATACACTAAAAGAAGTATTACTAAATTATTTCTAGTCATACATTGGAGATGATATCTAAATTTAAATATAAGGAATTTTTTAATTAATAGCATTAAAGAAAGTTATTTTTTTTTATGGCAATGCATAGCTTTGTGTAATTATAGACCCATTTGTGTGATTGTCTTGCAAAAGAAAATACCACTTCATTGAATCAAGTTCAGTAATTTCCAAATTTTCTCACTCAAATTCAGCATATTTTAAAATGGTTGATCCAATGAGTGTTACTAGTTCACTCAAATTATTTTTATTTATATTTAAGTCTATCAAACCTAATTTTTATTTATATTTAAATCTAGATAGTAAGTTTTAGTGGGGTGGTTGTCCAACTCAAAAGATACATTTAGATATATTTACTTTAGTTCACATTTTTTTCTATATATATATATATATATATATATATATATGTGTGTGTGTAATTGCATAAATAAATGTGAAAAAATAAAAGTAATAATTGCTTCTTTGTTTTAACCTAATTTTAATATTAGTCAATAACCTTCAAGAATCATTTGTTTTCATTGTAAGATAGAAGAAAAAATGTTATATCCTGACAAAGATTGCAACTTAAAAAAAAAAATAGTGACAAATCTTTTATATTTAATTTTTTTAAAATATTTTTTTTATATAAAAATTTTCACGTTAAATATCATTATGTAAATTAACATCTCAGACTTATATCTTTATATTTTAAATAACAACAATCATCTGTCATAAAAAATATTATTAAAAAAAATTATAAAAAAATTAAACTAAAACTCATATATTAAAAAAAAAATACATAAACTATACCTTTTTCAAATATTTACATAGCACACAAGTTTTGATTTGTGCACTTGAGACGAAAACCATATGGGTACCTCACAAAGACATAAAGAACAAAAATAATAATAAAAAAGCATAGACAAAATAGTGATAGTTACATAAAATATTTGTTCTGTGTTACACACATATATGTTTGTAACTTTCACTCACTACTAAAATAAATAAGAATTAAGAATTGTAGAAGACTATTTTTTTAAAAAAATAAATAAATAAGAACTATAGATATAATCAAAAGTTTGGTACAAATATATGCAGTGCTATTTATAAATACAACTTCAAGTAAAATTGTTAATCCAAAAAGAATATTCCATTCTCAACAAAGTAAACTGAGAATTAACGTGACACAAAACTCTTTAAACCATACAAATAAAATTAACTAATTTTACACATATTAAAAATGATATTTTCTTTAATATTTTTTTTATTTCATACAATACATGAATATATTTTCTAAATTACCTTTAATCATATTTATTGGAGATAATTCCTAAAATTAAATACACCAATATTTTTTAAAATAATAACATTAAATAAAACTTGTGAAATTGGAAGTGGCTTATATTTAATAACAATGAAGTACATAATTAATTTTTTTTTCTCACACTCTTTAATCCTAGCATAAACTCTCTTTAAGTTTGATTATATGGTGCAAATTTTCTAAATGTTGGTGACACTAATGTCTCCTAGTTAGGAGAATGGTGGGTTCTAAATTTTAATTTTTTGTGTGCAACTTATGATTAAAGTTTAAGGGTCACTAGCTTTGCCCTTTTCCCCTCATTTTAGGGTCTTTGGAGAGTCTTAATGATGATGAATCATTAGTCAAAAAAGATCTCTTAGGGTAATGCAAAGTTAATTAACATTAATTGATTAGCTCTTAGGTTTAAACCAATGTTGTAGTTTTGACATTTAACATGTGTGCATATATAACCGTACCCTTGTACTTTATTTCAGTCTCACTCACAATAATTGATCACTTGTTTTTAACCTGTAAAAAAAGATAAGTGAAACACATGGTACATAATAAAGGTACCAATTAGATAGATGCACTTTTTTACTAACCTTTTTACTCTTTCTATGATTAAAATTAACAGCCCTTTTGATTAAATTTATGCAAATTAGTGTCCTTTTCCGAAATATTTAAACTTTTTAATAAAATCTTGGACTTTCAAAAGGGATATTAATTACTCCTACATATGGTATAACTTACAAAATGAATATGTTAAAACATTTTCTCATCACTGTTTATGAAAAAGGAAATTAGACAAAGAAGAGCTAGTCACTTTTTTTTAACTAAGTTAAGAATTCTTTGATCAAAATCTACTGTAGAAAGGAGAAATGGAAGATATTGACAATTTCTTGTTCTAAAACTTCTAAATGATTGATTTGAATAAAAAAAAATTTAAATAGTATATAATTTAGTTAATATAGTAATTAATTTTTATTATTAAATATAATTTTTTCGTGTGTTGTTGAAAGTGTGGGAAACTTTTCTTATATATTTTGGACATTTCTCTTCATACACTACAAGAAAATCATAAAATAAAAACCACTTTTTAGAAACCAAAATAGTTAGTTGTAATAGTAGCTAAATTAGAGACCATTTTAGAAACTAAAAAAAATGGTTTCTAAATTAGTTTATATTATTGTTAAATAATTTCTAAATTGGTATCTAATTAGCAACTAAGGTTTTAACAACCACTTATTTAGTTTCTAAATTTGGTATCAAAAACCTTGGTTGTTATTAGATACTAATTTAGAAACTATTTAACAATAATATAAACTAATTTAGAAACCATTTTTTTTGTTTCTAAAATGGTTTCTAATTTAGTTACTATTCAACTAATTATTTTGGTTTCTAAAAATTGGTTTCTATTTTACGATTTTCTTGTAGTGATAAGTTTATCTTAACAAAATTTCAATACATAATTTAGAGACCATGTTATTAATGTAAAATATTTACCAATTTTAATTAATTTCTATTAAAGAAACTGACTAACTATTTTTAATTCTTCTCTCAATTACATCTTTTTAATACACAAAAAAATTGAATATAATACTTTCCTTAATGAATTTAACCTCAATGTCACTCAAACTAGAAACGGTAAAAACTCACAAAATTAACCAAAAGATAGCATGAAGTTGAGATAGAACAACTAAAGCATGCACTGAAGTTTGATACATAATTAAAAAGAAAAATATGTTCTGAGTGCTTGCATATGCTTTTGTTGTACATAATTTACCAAGGTTCCAATCCCCAAATCAATGGAAGAATTTCATGATATCAGTACATACTTGGTGAAGGTATATGTATATGTATATATATATATATATATATATATATATATATAGATAGATAGATAGATGTAGTGAAAGATGAAAAGGGGGAATTGCCTACAACGACAAAGCTTGCCAGCCATTTGGGACCAGGGAATCCCATCAAACTCAATATTTTTATGGTGCTTACAAGGAATGCTATGAACAAGAGATGATTTTGGCTCCAAATAATGAAAAATTGTCAACAAGGTGGACTCACACATGGTTTTTTTTTTCTTCCATTGAAAAATTTTCTGGTTGAACAGAAACTCTTCATCTTGTCTCAATAAGGGTGGTGGAGACCATCATTTTATAATGACAACCCTTCCATGCCTTTCACAGCTTTCAACTAAAGTAACTTCCATCCAATCATTTGTCACCCCTCTCAAAGGACACCATGCCTTTATTTAAAATGTCTGAATGAACTGGCAGCATCTTTGCTTCAACCTTAATTAAGCTCCTTTTTTAAGTGCCCTCCTTTTTTATGTCACATACTTGTTAACTCTCAAGGGAATAATATCTTGATTTGGCAAAAGGGTAGGTTCCATAATGGGAAGACAACCTTGTTGTGATAAGGTTGGTTTGAAGAGAGGCCCTTGGACTATTGAGGAAGATCACAAGCTTATGAATTTCATTCTCAACAATGGTATTCAATGCTGGAGAGCAGTTCCCAAGCTAGCAGGTATTTATTTTGTGACAAAATTGTTCACATGTGACTTTGCCTTAAAGTTGTGTATTATTTGAATTGTGCATTGTTTGGCATGGTTCTGAAGGATTGCTGAGATGTGGAAAGAGCTGCAGATTGAGATGGATTAATTATCTCAGACCAGACCTCAAGAGGGGTGGATTTACTGAAGTGGAAGAGGATCAAATTATACAACTACATTCATGTTTTGGTAACAGGTATATATGTATGTTACATTTTTTCTGTATTTTCTTTGCAGCAAAAATATATGGCATGGCTTTTGGACAGTGTATTGTGAAGAAGCCTTTTAAATTGCAAATGTAATTGCAATTTTATTGTGATCCTTGGTATTATAGAAAGTTACTGATAAATATGACCACAATTACAATCACAATAAGCAAGTTGGAAAACCTTAACTATGCCACCAAAATTACAATCTCTTAAAACCTTTTTTGAAATAATCCTAGGGGGGTGCTGTGGTCTAAAAGGATACCAATGGATACTATAATTTCTTCTAACACAATGAAGCTCATTTTTCAGGTGGTCTAAGATTGCTTCACATTTTCCAGGGAGGACAGACAATGAAATCAAGAATCATTGGAACACAAAAATCAAAAAGAGGTTGAAGCTCCTTGGTTTGGACCCTTTCACCCTGATGCCTATTGAGCAAAAGGAAAAGTCTGGTGCTGACAAAGTTAAGACAGACATGCAGCCAAAAAGCACTTCAAATGGATCTGACCAAGGTGTGGAGAACAACAAGTCCTTGGACATGCATGCCACAGTAGAAGAGCCAAAAACAGAAGAGAAAATGGAAGAAAGCAGGGTCAAATGGGATGATACCACTGGATTTTTGAACAATTATGAAGTGCTGTGCTCACAGTTGGATTTGGGATCATGGATGAGCCAAGAAACAAAAGCCAGCACTAGTTCTTATTGTAGTTCTTCTTTCTCACTGGATGATTCCAGCAACTTTTCTGTAGATGAATCCTCTTATCTTCAGGAGAATTCCTTGCAACAATGGGTTGAGGGTTTGGATTCCATTCTCTCATGGGATAACTTCAGTCCACTTCAGAAAGATTTTCCCTTCTTGGAAAATAGGCAATAAGCTCCATTTTTACAATCTCTGCAGCAATAAAATGCTACAAAATTTCTTGTCATGAAGAACTCCACTTTCATTCCTTCAATCCCCCAACCCCAAATGAATGATTTTGCTGATGTGATTCCATATTGTTGAATGTGAATTGGATACTTTGTCATGGTTTGCTCCTTCTCCACCACTTCTTGGATTCAACTCCTCACTAACATTCTCACTTTCTGTCACAATTCATTTCTAACTTAGAACTAGTTTATACAAAAGTTAAATTTTGAAAAGCATTATATAATATTTTTATAAATGAACTTATACACTAAATTTAATTTAGATATGAACTAATTTTACCATATTCTTGTTACATGGGTGGGGTCACAAATGAGGAGTTGATAAGATCACCACTTTTTGTTGTCTCCAATGTAACTGTTTTATTAAAGTTGTCACACACATCATTATGAAGTGTCCAAGGTTTTCCTTGTTTGGTCACTTTCTGCTGCTTGTTACAATCAATCATTTTTGTTGTTCTCCTTTGGTTCCTTTTGAGGGGAGAAAGCTTTATGCATTTAAATTTCCTTACTTGAAATCTTGTTTGGATAAGTTGATGACTTCTTCAAATTTAAAATACAGTTTTTTGGGGTTATACCACTTAACATTTGAATATATTTCATCTTTAATAATTAACATTTGAATGTGATCTTTAAATTGATGACTACTTTAATAATTGACATTTGGATGTGAAAATTTTCTATCCTTATCTCTTTATCATATGGGTTTTTATAGGATTAAAAATTATTCTTAATTTTTATGATAACCAATGTATGTTAGTTAAAAAAATTCAAAATAAAAAGGTTTTATTAGAATTTTGATTGAAAATGCGTTGAAGCTCACACTAAAAGTACATTAATGACTTTTTAGTAGTAAAAGGTTTTATTTTTATTTTTTAATCAGTATGCTTAAGATATTCAATAACGGGGCTGTTTATTTATACTATTTTAGAAAAACTATTTTTTAATAAAATAGTCATTTATTATATTTTTTAATATATTTATGTAAATTAGTTTAGAAAGTAACAAAAAGAAGAAGAAAAAAATCGAATTGTTTAAGATAAAAAAAAAAGGTTCTTTCCGGTAGAAGCGAGAAATAATTTAAAAAAACATAAACACAAATCAATTTGTACTTATATAAGAATAATTTAAATTTATTTATGGGTTAAATTACTTTAATAATTATCAAAATTAACTATGAGAATCGTCTCCCATCCAAGGTTTGATTCATTGTCTACAATTTCATATTTCTTTTTTGTGACATCTTTAGAGCAATATATTTTTCTTTGACCATATTGACATCTCTCTGCAAAACATGTTTATAAATAATAAAAATACCTACCAGTTCTTATAGAGACATGACTTATAAGTCCTTAAATGTTCTTTTGAAGTAGTCTTATGGACTCTCAATAAAGGGAGAGAGTCCTCAACACCTTGTCGTTGATCTCGTATTGTCTAATGTTGGTTCCAAAAGATCTTATAATATTAAGAATAGTCTACAGCCTGGCAATCATGGATTGGACGGTCTCATTGTCCTCCATAGTGAAAATCTCGTAGTGATGTCTAAGTAGAGTTAACTTGTTTCTCTTAAACTCCTTTGATCCTTGACAAAGATAGAGTATTCCTCATCTCCTTAACACTTTGCATAGCATGGACTTTGAAATCTCTTCTTCATAAATAGCACATGTAGGAACATCTAACTCTAGAAAAGGAGAGGGGTTGAATAGAGCCTAAACTCAAAATGTGAATCTAAAGACAAAGTAAAAACAACGTCTAACTATCAAAGATAATATAGAAGTAGGCACAAATTAATATTGGTTCACCCTACCCCTTGGGCTACATCTAGTCCCCTTAAGCAAATCACTTAAGAGATTTTCACTAACAAGTTTCAATACATCTACACTAAAAATTAATCTCTCCTGAGACTAAAACCTCTTAAGATAAGAAAAAAAAAACACTCTCAAAAGAGAGAGCCATCAAAGATCATTAGGCAAAGTGAAGAATTTACAATGAATAGCACATAACTCAAATTGACTAGACGCTCTATCTAGTAGATATAATATGTATAAAACAAACTTTCTTTCACATTCTCACAAACTTGTATTTCTCTTGATATTCTTGTATGTCTTGTTGTAGCTTCTTCTTCATCTTTTATCTCTTTATATAGCTTTGAAAAGATGATCGTTGAAGTTTGAATTTTTACATCGTCATTTAGGCATTAGACACTTCAAAATGAAGTTTATGCTTCGAAGATTTCTTGTGTGTCTTGAGTGTGTATTTGTTAACATTGTAGTTTGAATACTTTCTACTCTAGTATAAATTTGAACGTTGAAACTTTAATCCACTTAGCTTGAAAATTGCTTCAATTTGCACTATAGCACCTTTGTTTCATCATTAGACGCTTTATAAGGTAACTTCTACTTTCATAATATCTTGAACTTCATAATCAATTAATATCACACCATTGGACTTTGATATGTTTCATTACTTGTAGATATTTGAACGCTAAATCTTCGCTTTGCTAGAAGCAAATTCTGCACAAATTTCATACTTCGTTTCCTGTTAGACACTATATAGAAACTTTTGATTTGATTGTACTTTGCATCTTCAGTATTGTACACAATTTCTGGAAATAATTTGACCATCATAATCAATAATAATCTTTATTAAAATGACTGGGTATCATTGAATCATATTCATTTAATTTCATAATCATAATTTGAAAAACCATTTATTCCATAAACCTAATAGTAACACATTTTCAAAAACTTTCTAAGTCTGTATAAGTTTTGAACATTGAAGTAAACCATATCTCTGTTTTTTCATAAACTTTTTCACGTTTAGCACAACATTTTTACTGGTATAATTTTAGTCGTTGAAACATAAAAATATTTAAAGAAGTTTATAATCATTATAAAAGATATATTTCATTTAAATATCATCAAGACAATTAAGATATGAAGTTTTTGAAATGCTCTGTTTTTCATTGATACTTTCAAATCAGTACATTTGATGCATTCAAATGAAATCCTTGATTCGAATAGTTAAATACTATTAATACAAAGTTCAAAATCATTTAAGTATGATTAGAATGTAGTTTAAGAGCACAACAATAGAGTTTAAAAACACCTTAACGTGATCGACCATCTAACGCATAAAAGACGAAGTGACTGTCTAATATGTTTATGATAATTGTATCGTCTAACTCGTCTTGTCCTTTGAAATCATATAGCATGATGAGCATCAAGAGACCATATAGCATGTCTCGTACAGTGAGACCATCTAGCACAATGAGATTGTCTAATAGCTTAATTAGTGTGAGATTATCTAAAAATTTAATATTGTAGAATTTAAATTTACTCCTTTCAATATAGTGACCTTCTAATGAGCTTAACTCTAAGAGAATGTCTAACGGTTTTAATACTACATAACTGTCTATCATGTTTAATCTTAATAGATTGTTTAATGTGTTTATGTCTAAGTCTGCACATGAAATAACTTTGTCAAAAATCTTAACACATTTATAGTGTTTGTTATCATCAAAACTCAAACTCTATTATCATGATATTGTCAAATGGGTATTAGATCGTCTAACTGATACTAGACCGTCTAGCGTCTTAACAACACATATAAGAATATGTCTAACTTTGGCATTCAACTAATATTTTTAGATTGTGTTTTTCACTTTTAAAGGAAGTAGAAGGAGTAGTATGGTGTACATTTTTATGAAACATTAATTATTTGTTAGTTATTCTTATTCTTTTAAATTACAATTTAAAATATATTATTGTAGTTGTTTATTTTTGTTATTTTTTTTTACTTTTTATATAAAATTATTTAAGTATTTGTTTTACTTTATTATATAAGATTGTTTAAGTATATGTTTATATAAAAAAAATTATTTTTTTATATATAGTTGTTTTTGTATTTTTGGTTCTTTTTTTTCTAAAAAAATAAGTTTTCCAAGGATTCTGTTTATTTTTGAAAAAAAATCAATTGTTGATTGTTTTGACTTTTTTGGTAGAGGTAATGAGCCAGAAAAAGCGAAAGAAAGAAACAAATATTACGTGAAATCACTGTGAGAGTGTTTCCCCTCATAGACTTCTAGTCAAATGTAAGTATTGTTCACACACTTGTTGGGGTGGTGTTGCAAGAATGAAACATCATCTTCTTGGAATAAAGGAAAATGGCATTGCATGTACATTTGTTCCACATAATATCAAAGACATGTTTATAAAGTTATTACAAGATAAAGAAAAAAAAAATTAAAGAAGCAAATCGTCAAGATTGTTTTGAAGAAATTGATATCCAAGATAGTAATAAAAAGGGGACATTGGAGTCATTTTTAAGGAAGGGGAAACAAGGAGTTATAAAGCAAAAAATCATAAATGAAGTGTTTAAAGACATATAATGGGTGATTTAGACATTTTCAAAAGCATATATGGTAATGTTTTACCATTTAATTTGGTAAGAAACTCCTTATTTGTTCAAATGTTAAATTTTTTTGTTGGATATGGAAAAGGTTTAAAGTCTCCTACTTATCATGAAGTTAGAGTGTCTTATTTGAAAAAGACAATTGATAATATCCAAGCTAGTTTGGAGAAATATACGGTTGAATGAGAGAAATGTGGTTGTACTTTGATGTGTGATGGTTGGACAGATGAAAAAGAAAGGTCTCTTACCAACATTTTGGTGAATAGTCCAAGTGGAACAATTTTCTTAAAATTTAATTAATACTAGTAATGTGATCAAGGATGTCAAACAAGTGTTTGAACTATTAAATTTTGTGATAGAAGAAATTGGGGAGAATTGTTAGAATGTGTGGCCAAAACAAGAGAGGGGGATGAATTGTTTTCACAAGATTTTCGCAAAGTTTGGAAGTAAAGCGAAAAGTTTTGAAAAATCAGCCAATTGATTTTCTGTTATAAAAGTTCAGTTTTATAGTTCTTTACAGAAATTCAACCGATTGTTTTCTCGAAACAACAGGTTGTTTATACCAGTAGAGAAAGAACAGTGTTAAAAACAGTGTATAAGAGAAAGGATAGAGAGATTCACACAAAGAGGTTTATACTGATTCGATCTTAACCAAGAGCTACATTCAGTGCTCAGCTAACCACTGAGAATTCACTAAGTAATCAAAGAAATATTACAAACACACACCAAGAGTGATGATCTTGAAGCCCTCAAGAACACACATCACTCATTGGCAACACCATAGTTTTCATAAACCCTTTCTGAAACTGCCTTACACATATTACACAAAAATATAGTGCTCAAATGAAGGAAATAAACTACACATGGGCTTTACAAAGCAGTAATACATAAGTATTGAAAACCCAATCGTATATAACACACAAGTGATGATCCAAAGCTCTTGATTTTCTTGAAAACGTTTTTATAAGCTCTCTATCTTAGGTTCTTTAAAAGATCATAAAACAATCTTTATATAGACTCAGGGAAGTAGTTAAAATCGTTAGATCATAAATCAAAAGTACTTGGAATCATTTAAAAACAGTTTCAAACTCTTAACAAAATTTTGTTATAAAAACAACATATTGTTTTCCAAAACAACAGATTGAAATAAGTTTTCTGTTAAGGATTTCAAATAAAACAACCAGTTGTTTTATCGAAATAACCGGTTGTTTCAGTTTGGCAGCAAAAACAAAATAAAGAAAAGTTTTTCCAAAACATTTTGAAAACCACCAAGTGTCAAACAACCAGTTGTTTCGACAATTCAACAGGTTGAAAAACTTGTTTTAGTCTCAATACTTTTGAGTAACAACTTTTTCAACTGGTTTATTTGAAAAATAATTGACTAAAATTTCTCATCTTTTTAGAAAACATTTCTTTCAAAAGAGAGAAATATTCAAGTGAGTTTGGATCAATACAATGTGTGAATTAACAAGTCAAAAACTACTAAACCACACACACAGGGCAACAGGTTCTTCAAGTCTTCTACACAAATTTGGAGGCATCAAAGCATATTGTTCAACAAGGATAATGTTGTGCAAGTTGTGACTGATGGTGCTTCTAATTTTGTGGCAACAACAAAATATTATAGAGAAGAGAACAAAATTATTTTGGTCTCTTTGTTAATCTCATTGTCTTAACTTAATTCTTGAAGACTTTGGTGAGCTTTGAGTATTTTATAATATCGTTGCAAATGCTAAAAAGGTCACAACTTTCATTTACAGGCCCAGAGGAGTCCTAAACTTGTATATAAATTATTCAAAAAGGAAAAGAATTAGTTTGCAACTGTTTTTCTTACCCTACAATGCATAGCACAATAGAAAAATGTTCTTCGAGCTATGTTTGTTTCACAAGAATGGAGAACAAGTAATCAAACTAGTAAAATGAAGGTAAACAAGTGGTGAACATTGTTTTATGTGATGATAGATTCTGGAAATTCATCCAATATTGTTTAAAATGTGTAACTCCACTTGTGAAAATGTTAAGGCTTTTATATGGAGATGCAAAACCTATTATGCCATATATCTATGAAGTTATGGATAAAGCTAAAGAACAAATAGCCACAAATTTCAAAAATCAAGACTCTTGATACAAAAAGGTGTGAAAAACAATTGATACTCATTGGAACTTGATATTACAAAAGTCTCTTCATATTGTTGCTTACTACCTTAATTCTAAGTAACTATTATTAAATTATACCTTAATCATTATTGCAAATTAATAATAATTTTTATTTCAATAATTTTTTCTTTAAATCAGATTTCTTTATGACAAAAATTTTATTGTGGATTGTGAAGTTTTATATGAGACCATTGAAAAAATAATCCCATATAGAAGGATTGGATTTCAACTTTATCAACAACTTTACATATTCAAAAAAACACAAGGATTGTTGAGAAGAAGCATGTCAATAGCTACTAGGGATAAGAAGCATCCTAGTAAAACATTTAATTAATTTTAATAGTTTCATAAAAAGCATAACAGTCTCTCTTTGGTGAGAAGGTTATGAAGGAAAGGGTAAAGAGCTACAAAATCTAGCAATAAGGGTTTTGAGTCTCACTTATAGTGCTATTGGGTACGAAAGAAATTTCAGCATATTTGATCAAGTACATACTAAAAGAAGAAATCGCTTAAAACAACAAAGATCAAATGTTCTTGTTTTTATTAAGTATAACCTTCAACTTAAGATGAGACAAAAGGTTATAGAGAAAAAGAATGATACTTATGATCACATATGTTTATATGATATTGAATTACATGATGAATGGATTACTGAAAAGGAGGATTCTTGTCTACCAAATGATTTTTCATGGATGAATATACATGAATCTTTTACTCTTGAAGAAGGAGCTCCAAGTAAGAAAAGGAAGAGATGTCTTTGTTTAAACTATAAAACTTGTGTAATTAAAATAATCATAAATGTTATAATACTTATAATAAGTTATTTTATTTCTCTAATAGGTGCAAGCAAATGATAATGAAATTGAAGGTATGGTTAAAGATGTGGAGGAAGGGGATAAAAATGAGTTAGAAGAGAATGTTATATCAAAGGAAGATGATTATCTAAGTGACATGAATGAAAACATAAAATTAAGATGTAAAATTTAAATATAAAAAATAGTATTTTTCATTTTATTATTATATTTTGATTTTGTGAATTTAACATATTAATTTCATTTTCATATATGATATTTCTAATGCGTTTTTCATGTCACTTATTCTTATTTAAAAATATCATATTTTATTTATGATGTATCTCATCATTCATAATAAGATCCAATTCACAACTAAAAAAAATCAAAAAATAAAATATTCTCGATTTAAGATTCGATAAGCATGGTGCAACTCTACATAGTGCAGAAATCATTCTCTAGTGTTTTATTACATTCAGTTTGACAATAAGATTGTGACATTATGACCAGCAAGAAACCATCCTTGTCTAACCAAAAACATTTGTAAAATGTAATATTATTTAATCAATTATATCAGAATGCAAGCTTAATATACCATTTAACTGAAGATTTATAAACTAGTGGTAACTAGATTCAGAAGTGACATTTGTGTCTAGATTTATTGCTAAAATAGGATATCGTGTCAAAGGACTCATGCAAAATGCCTTTGCTTGGTCTGACATAACTCTCCATGGTACAGGCACAATAATAACATACTATCTGTTCATATTGTTACTTAATCTCTGATTTCCAGGTTTAGAGCTTCCAATCTTTCACCTCAATATCATTAATATAAATTTCAATTAGGTGATTTCTTCTGCTAAATAATGTTTGAAGGAAAGGTACTTTCAATTCCATAGCTTTTTTCTAAAGTTTCTCTCCAAAAAGGGAAATGCAATAGATAAGTAGAGTCTTACGATAGAGAAGAGAGGAAAAAGAATGAAAGAAAATCTAGAGAGGGAGAAAAAATGGGGGATGTAAAAACAAGGCTAATACTTCCTCAATGATAACAATTAAATAAACCAGAAAGATGAGAGTGTACACAATAACAAATCCTAATTTCACCAAGATGGAAAACTCTAATTTTACATGTATGTAGCGTAATCATGACAAACCACACTGAAAGAATAACCACACATTCAAAGTTCATATTCCAAATTCTTAAATAGTACACACCTCCTGACTATGGCATCAGCTTTCAGAACTCATGAAAAGGTGTTCACGATTCTATAACATTGGACTAACAATAACATCTCAAATAACAGTTACTGACCATAGACATTAAAAGTTTTTACAGTGAACCACTCCATTATTCCAGAAGAAACTGCTAAAAGATTGGTTTCTTAAACCACTCCATGACAGTAAGAACTTTATTACTTCACTCAATATTTGTGCAATCACAACCTTTAGACTTGCTTAGCTCCAATAACCAATTTTATCCATCTTGGCACAGTACCATAATTTAGCATTTGTTTTCTTCAAAACATATCTTTTGTACGGTGCATCATATCAGCACATATCAATTATCAGCAAAGCATCCAACCAAGAAAATGCAACTTTATAAAACATTACATGAACTTTGAATGTTAACACTAAAGAATCCCACTATATTCTTTAGGGTTCAAGGCCTGACAATGGAGAACAAAAAAGCACTTTGAAAAGTTCAGGCCATTAACAAATCCCACAGTATGTATTTAAGATTGCAGAAGCACCAAAACAAACTTGTTTTAGAGGTTCCGCTGGATTCCTTATTGGAATGTACACTTGGTGAAGTCATGAAGCATAAACTAAAATACTATCACTAATGGAATATGGGACGTAAGTTACAGAGATATATCCACTTTAAAGAAATACACTTTAGATTAGTAGAGAATAAGGAGGCACAAGGAAGTAATCCACAGCTAGAGTGCTCATTCAACTATTACTGTTTTTGAACAAAGGATCCCAAAAGCTAAAAGAAGACATAAATGTTATTCAGAATTATAGAGAGTTTATCAAAATCAGCATTGCTTCTTTGTGACGATTATTTACTCTAGGGAAATATATCAAAGAATTAAATTCAGAACAACTAACTATAACATTAGGGGCAATAATGTGCTGCTCCATTTACTGAAGAGATAATTTTGTGATGTTTTATTACAGCAGCTTGATAATAAGACCAAAACATTCTGGCCAGCGAGTCCACATGAAAATATGTGTAATATTATTTTAAAAATCAAATGCAATTCTAATAAACGAGTTAATTCTAAACAGATTTATAAACTAGTGTACAAGATTCTATAGTGACATGCATAACTAGATTATTTTCCAAAATAATATTGACAAAGGATTCATGCAAAATACCTTAGCTTGGTCAGTTAAATGTAACTTTCCAAGTAAAAGGCACAATAATAATGTTCTGTCGGTTCACATTGTAGCTAGCCCTCTCTGATTTCTAGTTTCTGATCTTTTATCTGTAATTTTACTATCATTAATGTAATTTCCTACTCAGTGGTTTCTTCTGCTAAATGATGTTTGAGTGGAGAGAAGTTTCAAATTTTATAGTTTATTTCTAAAACAGCTTCTTTTATCAGCATTTCTAAATGGTGTCATTCTTTTGCATGGAGTAGAGTCTTACCACAGCAAAAAGTGGAAAAAGAATGAAGGAAAATTTAGAGAGCAAATAGAATGGGAGAAGTCAAAAATTTGCATATATGAATACCTTAATCATGAGATAGTATATGCATCTACTTCAAAAGGTGAAAAATGTGAATCTTCAGAGTTATATTCCAAATTCTTAAATAGTACATGTCTTTTTAAGCATCACTTTTCAGACTGTGCAGCACTCTACGACATTGGACTAACAATAAAACTTTAAACGCCAGTTACTAACCATAGATGTCAAAACTGTTTACATTTCCCTGACTGCAATGAGAGGCTTAGGAGGAGATAGAGATCGAACTTCAGGTGCAGAACTAGGGAAAAGTATGTTTAGCCTGTGCATTAGAATATCAGACCTAGAAGGAATTTCATTCAGAAGAAACTGCTGAACAATTGGTTTCTTAAACCACTCCATGACTGAATCTCCTGAAGCCCTAAGAACCACTTTACTCACCTCAAAAGGAGACTCTACTGAGCTAAACATTTGTGCAATCACAATCTTTAAAGTTGCTCCGGTAACCAATTTTATCCGTCTTGGCACAATGCCATAATATAGCATGCGCTTTCTGAATCTATGAAGAGTATGAACTACTGCAATAAGAGCAGCTCCAACTGACAAGTTTCTAACATCAAGGGACCAAGCAATGTGCTGATCAAACACTATAGCCTTTGGGAAAAGTTTATTCTCATAAGCAACCTTCCAAACACATCGAGCTCGATTTATCTGCCCCATAAGAACTAGGTAATTGAGAAGAACATTGACAAAGTACTTAGCAGCACCCTCCTCCAATTCGTAATCAACACCTTGAAAGAATTCTCGGACGAAAGATAACACCGGCTGTCCCCTATGTTCTGGGCCTGTGAAAAGTCCACACATAAATGTGTGTGCCTTATGCTTTGTAGCACTGAGGATAGACATCAAATGCCTCTCATTTTTCTCTTCCTGGCACCTGACAAGATGAGCTAAAATGGAGGTGTAGAGTATCAAATCAACTTTGGCAGCAGAGTTAACATATGTTTCCAGAAGAGGCTTGGCTGATTCATACAACCCACTCTTCATGCATGACTCAAACAACTGCCTGATAATAAAATTATTGGTTCTGATCCCAGATGAACCCATGAAACGCAACCAACTCAAAGCAAGATCAACCGAACCTTCCTTAATATACACCATCAAAACGTCACTGGCTGTCACATCTACAGAATACCCCATGGTCTTCATTTCAAGTAGAATTTTGGCAGCCACATCCACCAGCTTCTTATTAGCTAGTAGAGTTAAAAGCACGGTATAAGTACTTAGGCCAGGCCTTAAACCTGCATTAGTCATTGAATTGTACAGTTTCATGGCAGGATCAATTAGTCCAGCAGCAGCATGCATTTCCAAGAGACAAGAATATGTAGATGGGGTGGGTAGAAACCCTGCTTTTTCCATATCTAAAAACGTAGACATAGCAATGTCAAGCTTCCCTGATTTTGCATGGGATTCAATGACCAAAGTATACAAACCAAAGTTAGGCCTATACCCTGCCATCCTCATCTCATCCCAAAGCCTTAGAGCAGTTTCTAACTTCCCAGACTTCACATAAGACTCGATCAAAGAAACATATATAGTAGGGGGTGGCTTGTAGCCATAACCTCGCATCTCCATGTAAATCTTCATTGCACTCTCCAACCTGCCCGCCTTCCCCATAGAGTCAACAAGCGACACAAAGACGTTCAAACCAGGCCTAAAATCTCTTCCTTTCATTTCTTGGAAGAGTTTGAAAGCAGCATCAAGACGCCCTGACTTTGCCAAGTTCGGGATCATCAATTCATATGTCGAACCATCCAACAAACACCCAACTTTCTCCATGCTCTCATACATTTCAAATGCCTTGTAAGGCAAACCCTTGTTCAAAAACAAAGTAATGAGCGAATTATACGTCTCGGTATCAACTTTACAACCAGCATCCACTATTTTCTTGAAGCAGCAAAACGACACCTCCAACTTCTCCGCCTTAGCCAAGTACCGAATCACCCTATTACACGCCGCAAACAAGGAAACCCCATCAGCCGAATCACCAACCATCTCATCAAACAACAACTGAATCCCCTCAAAATCCCTCTTTTGATTCAGCGCATCAAACAACATGACATAACAGTCATCACTTGTAGCATACCAAGCCTGCCTCTTGGCCCACCTAAACAAACTCAAACAAGCATCAGCATCGCCAACAACCTTCAACGCTTGAGCAATGTGAGTCATGTTGGGAACAAACTGTAGCTTGTCCAATTGGGTCTCCAATTCTGGCCCCCACTTCCACCTCTTCACAACCTCAACAATTTTTGCCACAGCCAGGGCATTCACAAAGGGCTTCTTCACCTCACCCACCATCACATGATCATCAAGACCAGGCTCCACAGACCTCACACCCTTACCCTTGTAAATAACACCACCCGATTCATCTAAGTACTCAATTTCCTCAGTCCACTTCCCGGACCCACCACTGTCCTGGCAGTAACATCTCATGACTCTCATCCCCACAAGGTTTGAGCCATTGCAGAAACGTGGGGTGGAGGGAAATCTCGATGAAGAGGCCAAAAACGTTAACTTTCGGGTAAAGGGTGGTGCAGAAACAGAGGAGCGAGCGCGAGAGAGAAGAGAGAATTCATGGGTGAGTTTGAAGATATTGGTAGCAGAAGAAAGCAATTGGCGATTATAAATCATTGATGAATGTGAAGAAGCGAAATATAAGGAACGAAATGAAATACTTACACCGTTTATGTTCCTGTTCAAGCAAAAAGGTTGTAGTTTGGGAGGTTCCACACCGCTTAAACCCTGAAATGCGTTTCCTACAGTGTCAGCGACACTTCAACCCAAGGTGGTCTCTCTCTCCATTCTCAGTTTTAACTTAGATGTTTCATTTGGAAATTTTGTCACTTTAAAGTTTTCATTCGTGATTTCCATTTTTTTTTAACTTTAATCCTAAAAATCTCAAATTTTAGTTTAATTTTTAATTTTATATTACTCATTATGGTTTTATTACTATCAAGAAATAATTTAATTAATTAAAATAAGGATTAAAGATTTATAAAATTGTACACTTGATAAAAAAAATGCGGAATTTTGTAAAATATTAACCTAAAAATTCACATGTTAAAAATTAAAATAAAATAAAATTTATCTCATATATATATTAAACCGGTTAGAATGAACAAGTGTATAATAGGGTTTATGTTGGACGTGATAACTATTGAATTTATTGAGATTAAAAATTAGATGATAATGATTCATTATCATAAACTTTTTCATCTGATGATTATAACTATATATTTTACTACATATCTTCTGGAAGATTACTTATTATAACCAAGTTACAACATGGGTATTATTTGGTATTCAACTACTCATGGCTAAAATTAATCCAAGTATTATTTGGAACTCAATTATTCTTAGCTAACTTAAGTATTTTCTGGAATGTAGTCACTCTTGGATAATAACCTAAGTATTTTCTGCAACGCAATCATTTATAATTAAAAATCCAAAGTATTTTTTTTGGATAGCAGTCACTCCTTATTAAAACCAAGAATTCTCTAGTAGTCACTCCTGGAAAAAATAACAAGGTTTGTAAAAAGGTGTGATCTAAATAATCACATGTTTGCTCACTAGATATAGGATCAACATCTTTCAATGTATGCAAAGGATAAACCCTCTTCTAGATTCCTAATGAACATAACATAGTCCTTTCACACAAAATGATTTTAACTTATATTTCAGCAACGTTCAATGTTGGACTTGAAGAGTAGACCCAAGCCTGAAGAGAAATTGTTTTGATGATGATGTTTGAAGATGTTGATCTTAAAAGATGTATTTAGTCTTTTAGCTTTCATTGTTTGTGTTTGAGAGTATATCACACAAGGTGCATACAAGGTTTTTAGTCAGAACACAAACAATACTAAAAATAATAAAAAAGAAAAGTTGTTTTGAAAAGTTAAAATCATGTTAAAAAAGTTTTATGGCTTTATTAATTGATTAAGGTTTTGAATAATCGATTATATTGTTCTTGATGAAGTTAAGACCAGATTAATCGATTATCTATTTCAATAATCAATTAAAACAGAGAGTTGGGAAAATATGTTTCAAGAAAACAATCGATTAAATTGTTCAATAATCAATTAAACATGTTAAATGTTGTTTTTAAAATTAATTGAAAAGTATAAATAATCGATTAACATGTGTCATAATCAATTAAAATAGAAAATTTTGTAACTGATTTTCAAGTTTTACTTAGAATGATAGATTACCAATTTGAAATAATTGATTAAATGCATCATACTTTGCTTGTAATAAATGTTTTATGAACTCTATAAATATAGTTTTGGTATCAGTCTTTTATACAACTAATACCACTACAAAAAGATAATTTAATTAAGATCATTTGAGATATTTTCAAACTTTCAAAGATTTCAAAATTTAAAATAAAGGGTTGTGTTGTGTTGTGTTGAAACTTTGTGTATTGCTTTTGTTGTGAAGTTTTATACATTATTTTCTTATTTTAAACTTTTTGGAGTGTTCCAATGTATGTCCACTTATGTAATCAAGAGTTGATTAGGTTGATATCCTCTTGAGCGTGTTCAAGAGTTGATCTAGTTTTCTTTTTACTTTCTTGAGTTTGTAATTAAGTTGCTTGTGTGAGTGCTTGTACAAAGTTTTGAAGATAGTGAAATTTAGTTATTCTAAGGTTGAATAACTGAAACTAAATATAGGATCATTTGTGATATGAACCAATATAATTTTTGTGTGCAATCTTTCTCTTTTTTTTATATTGTTATTAACCAATCTTTTATTAATCTTGATTTCCAAATTAATTGGATTTAGTTTTTCTAATTGAAAGTGTTTTAAAATATTTTAAAGAAAGGGAAAATCACTTGAAAAAGTTTTAAAACTAATTCACGTCTATCATGATTTAGCCAAGCCACTCATTCTTTTATAGCATTCAACACTTAGCAATTTGTTATCTTTTCTTCATCTTCTTGAAAGGGTGGCTTTATATAGAGATTGTTAGAAATTCATTGCACATCTTTATCTGGCTATTGAAAGCTTCAAACTCATATATCACATCTTCTTGCATCCAAGGAGAGAGAGTGTAGAAATGCATTAAATGCACCCAATGCAACATTAAATGTTAATCTCCTTTTCAAGTAACATCCCGATAGTTGGTAGTACTTATTAAAACTAGGTCAGGGGACTTTTTACTCAAATCGGAGTAACATTGGAGACCTACACGACAGATAACTAGACCAAAGTTAACATATGTTTGTGTCAAGATGGTGGTTGTTGAAATAAAGTAAAGTTAGCTCGTACCATAAACAATCTTGATGTTTATCATCTTGTATCCTTTTTAGGATGTTACCCTCTTTTAGTGACCAAAACTTTTGATATTTTATATCACATCCTTTGTTTAAACAAAGTTGTTTAGCTAGGAGTAATTGTGCTCCAAAGAATATTTGGTCTTAGCTAGGAGTGGTTGTGTTTCAAATAACACTTGGTCTTAACTAGTTGCATTCTAAACAATACTTTGTGCTTAACCAGATGTTTTGTGGTCCAAATAATATTCGATGTTTACCCAAAAGTGGTTAAGTCCAAATAATACTTGTCTTATATCTTGCAATGTTAGTTTGCTAGTTCGTGTTGATCAAGAACTTGACGTATTATGGGTTTTCAAACGGACGAATATAAAAGATACTTTGCGTAAATATCTCTTATCTTTTTAAATTGCATTTTATTAATCTGCATCCAACCTAAGGGGGAGAGTTTTGTGAAAACAAGTGTTAACAAGCCTTTTTGATAATACATCTTATTGATAACGGTCATATTTCAATAATATTTCATATTAAAATACATGTACTTATGGATATTTATTGATAAACTAACTTTAATTTATCCCCTAATTTATGAGTTTAAACTTTTTTACTTGTTTTGTGATTATAATATGAATAAGAACGATTTATTCTCAAATTTGTGTTAATTTCAGGATTTTAGGGGAAAATGGAGATGAAAGGGCTAAAGGAGAATGTCCAAGATAAAAAGGGAAAGCTGGAACACTTCCACACTCGCACAAACTTGCCTAAGCCAGAAGCTTTCATGAGGAACTCACCCAAGTGAGATCAATCTCGCCCAAGAGAGACCACTCCAGAGAGGTTGTGTTTTTCCTTGTCTAACTTGCCCAGGTGAGCCCAATCACGCCCAGGCGAGAAGTCACTTAGCCTAAGACCAACTAGGTTAAATATGATGCGTGAGACACAACCCTAAACATCATTGTGAGAATAGAAGGTGATAGAAAACCCTAGAGGAGGCAACCATCAAGGAGAAACATCCTGGATCTTCTTTTCTTGTTTTCCATGCTTGTAATGGCCAACATGAGTGGCTAATTCTACCATTTGAGATTAAGAGTAATTTGTTCAAACTCTTATGCATTGATGTGATATTAAAATATAATATTTATTCTTGATTGATGATTGTATTTTCATTTTATTTGTAATGCTTGTTTATCATGATTTTGATCCTTAGATTTGACTGAAAAATATCTCTAAGTTTCTGACCTAAATAATAATGCTTAACCTATTTGAATGCTATAAATAGATTTGAAATGTTAATTGCTATAAACATATAATCGTAAGGATAAAGAGTTTTTATAAATATGCGATAAATCGATATTTAGGAAATTATCTTAATAAATTTATATGTGAGAAATCAATATGAATGAATTTTATATAGGCATCAATATCAATCAAAGGATATAATATTATTATGCTTTTTAAAATGCAAAAAGAGTGATGGATTTTAGATTTTCCACATGTTATGTGTTCCTCTTTTATCTTAATTTGATCATTTGGTAAGTGGGAAAGTTTTTTGAAAGTGTTTTAAGAGTCCTTTGTGACTTTTAGTTACATTTTAATAAATTAAATTATGTTTTAATCTCTTAAATATTTTTATATTTGTAGAAAAATAATGAAGAACATTCTAATCAATTCAAATGCATTGAGCTAAAATGATTTTATTTCTCTTCTTTTTTTAATCAGTTATTCTAACTCAAACAATATTTTCATTGACTAAGGAGGTTGAAATAAACAAATGCCTAAATACATTATTTTATGTTATTACATACATACATGTAACATGATATAAATTTAATTTGCTACATAGTCTTCTTTTCACCAAATTAGACTCATGAATTCTCACGATTATGTAATAGACCAATCCATCTTGAGATTCTATGTTTAATAGAGTGTTATCAATATTATGAAGGAATGCTTAAAGAAAAAAATATTTTTTATATACCAAATTGAGTATAATAGAAAATGTTATGAACTCAAGTTCGTTAAGATGACATTAGGGTCAATCACCGCATCCGAGGTATTATCCGCTTTGGAGCTCGAAGTTCCATTACGGTTTTGTTCTTAAACTGTCATTGACCTAAGCGATTTGGGACTATTATTGGACGTACAAGAACAAGTCCCTCAATCAAAGGCTAAAGGAACGAGTTTTCGATTCCCACAGACAATACCAATGTTTTGACATCAAGTTTGTTGAGATGACATCACTAACCATGTAGTCATGAGTTCAAGTCCCACAGTGGATGCCAAATGTTCTTATCGAAAATCGTCTTAGAGTGATTTTGAGGTGGAATTGAGATAACTCCTCTTGCGATTCAGCTTCCCAAGTGAATTCAGAATGATTCTCCTAGGGATCGAACTTGGATTCAGCGTTGTCGGATCGTCAGAAGAGGGGGAGGTCTATATGCAAAGATTATCCGATGTCAAAATAAGAAATATATTGAAAATATTTAATGTAAGAGATCTGTATACTTTATTGATTGTAACATTTTATATGGGATTGTAACATTTTATAGGAGATTTAGGTTTAGTCTCTTTGATATCAACAAAATAGATTTATGAGTTATTATTAGCATTGATGGTAAAGGACAACCGTAGAACCGAATTATGGTCCGAATTATGATAATAATTCTTTGTTTTGATATATAAAAAGAGGTCATACAGAAACTAAAAATACAAGAATAAAATATCTCCATGTAAATTTCATGGTTTATTATATAACATATATAGTGATATATGGTTTCATAATTTTCATTTTCCTCTCTCATTATATATATATAATATTTATCTTCTTTATATATATAGTTTATAGTTTAATTTTTTTTTTATTAAATTTCAAATAATAGAAAATGTGTTGCAAATAAAATACAGTATCAAAGATTTGTATTTTTTTTTTCTTTTGTTTAATAATACTTTTTCATGTGATGGTAAATGATTGTTGTTACATGAGGTATCAGCCTAGTTGAGATCTTAAGTGACATCGTGATGCCTAACATAAAAGTTTTTTTTTTTAAATAAAAAAAATACAGTACCAATGACTCCTATACCATTTTCCTTCCTTAACATTTTCCTAAAATTAAAAAAGAAAAAAGGCAGCCTCATCTCACTTTTATTGCAAAAAGGGGTAATTTTGCCTCTTTTGATTTAGGAAAAAGTAAGGAGCAATTGATTTTTAAAGTACAGTAATGATTTAATGAAAAGACAGGCTAACGAACAGCAAACGACGACGCTTCATTGATTAGAGAACAACAATATATGTTCCTCTTCCCAGAGAATAACAGAAGCTAGTCTCCACCAACATGCACGAAGAAAATCAAAAACCCTTTCTTTTCGCACAACACAACAAAAAATAAATAGAAAAACCTCAAAGCGTTGAAGATTCAACCATCACATACGTGTACAGTATGCACTACTTTCTTAAGTAATTACAACAACTACACTCGCAATTTCAAGATTCGTTCCCACATTAATAATTGCTTAATTTAATTATTGACCTGTATAATTATTATTCTTTAACCGGTTTATTTAGCACAAATTGGGGAATTGGACAATATCTTCCCTTTCTCCCATCTCATCATGTCATAATATTAGTATATATTGTTTACACATGTATCTTGGAATTTTGACTTCAGCATTGCAAGCTGAGCGTGGAGAGATCAGAGTCATGAGATGAATTTTGGATCTTTGAGGCGATACCCTTTTGGTTTCTGACCTTGAAATCGAGCTGGGATGGGGAAAGTTTGGATTTTGATGTTGGTGGTGGTGGTGGGTGTGGTGGGCATTGAAGGTGCAAGGAAGTCTCCGACCGGGAGGATCCACACCCTCTTCTCCGTGGAATGTCAGAATTACTTTGACTGGCAGACGGTGGGGCTGATGAACAGTTACAGGAAGGCCAAGCAGCCTGGACCCATCACAAGACTCCTCAGCTGCACTGATGAGGAAAAGAAGAATTACAAGGGGATGCATTTGGCACCAACCTTTGAGGTGCCCTCCATGAGTAGACACCCCAGAACTGGTGACTGGTAAACTAATGATAAATAATCAGTGTTGCAGAGGTTTTTTATTTTGTTTTTGTTTTTGGGTGGGATGGGGTAATTTTTGGAAGGACAAATGTTAGAGGCAGTTTGAGAGGTGTTTTTTGAGTTTCCCTTCGGTAATTCGTGTAACAGATTTTTATCTAAGGTCAACATAGATTATTATGGGTGAAACTTCAATTTTGACTGGAAATCAGCACTGAAAACGCCTATGAAACTGTATTTAAGTTTTGTCTTTTTTGGAATTTGTAGTGTGGAATGTGGATTGATTTGCGTGATTTTGTTGTGGAGTGAGGTTAATGACATGGTTCTGGTTCTGGTTGTCCAATGTTAGTTGGTTAATTACCAGGGTAGTTTTTAACTCTTGTGATTTGTTGTTCTGTGTAGTTGTGTATCCCGCTGTTGATCTTTCCTTAGGCATGTCTAGGGGCAGGATCTGTGAGTTCTTGAAACATTGGGTATATAAATTGTGGGTTGGTGTGGTGGCTAAAGTCTTCATGGGAAATAAGCAGTGGATTTGTGTGGTGTACGACAGTTATGATTAGTACAGTTATGACTTGTGAAGTTGACAAGAAATTTCCTAATGTCAGCAATGTGCATTTTTTCCTTGTGCATAAGACCACTGAGCTTGGACTTGTCACCAATTAATACGGAGCATTGGATGAGTAATCTTGATACTCTTGCTTCATAATGAAAATATTCTGCTAGTACTTTGGTTTGTGTAAGTGACCATTTGGTTTGAGAAAATGTTTCTTTATTTTCATTTTCTGTTTTCACTTTGATTTCTTATTATGCAGAAAAAAGTGAAAACAAAAAATGAAAACATTAAAAAGTTATTTTTAGTGAGTCCTATGCAAGCATTTGAAAAATGCAAACAAAGTAAAAACAAAAAGTGTTTTCTCAAACCACATGCTCCTAAGTGTCTGTTCATTCCCATATCACCCCCTTTAAGGTGTTTTTATTTTATTTTATTTTAACACGTCCCTTTGGCAAATTCATGCGCCTATGTTATTACAAAAGCAGAACCATTTGCTGAAGATAGCAGGATGAAAAATAAATCTCCTATCCACTATGCAGGTATCCTGCAATAAACAAACCTGCTGGGGTTGTACACTGGCTTAAACACAGTAAGGATGCAAAAAACGTTGACTGGGTTGTCATTCTGGATGCAGACATGATAATCCGAGGCCCAATTCTACCTTGGGAGCTTGGTGCAGAGAAAAAAAGACCTGTTGCAGCTTATTATGGGTATTTACTATTTTCTTGCTTATTCATTTTATTCACTCCTTTTCTTTTTGTGGTGTAGTGTAAACCGCTTGATCATCACTTCCATTTTTAGATACTTTTGGAAGGATGCTAATGCACTAGAGCAGCTTACATTTGGCTATTGTCAATTTATAACAATATGGAAGTTCTGGAAGCCTAGGCCTTTTGTATTTACATTGGCCATAATGCATTCACTTGACGATTGAATCAGGGGATAGGGCCTTTACTAATGCATGAGTTAGAGAGCTTTGCTTTAAGTTATAAACTTGATTAAATCTCTTAAAGTGGTACTTAAATATTGTATTTTATATTATTGTTTCTTTCTTTGGCTCACCATTAAAACTTGAGACATATCTAAATTCTGTCTCCAGGTACTTAAAAGGTTGCGACAATATTTTGGCTCAACTGCACACAAAACATCCAGAACTGTGTGACAAAGTTGGTGGGCTTTTGGCCTTTCATATAGATGACCTGCGAGTTTTTGCTCCCTTGTGGCTTTCAAAAACTGAAGAAGTTAGGGAAGATAGGGCTCACTGGGCAACAAACATAACTGGTGACATCTACGGGAAAGGATGGATCAGTGAGATGTATGGATACTCATTTGGTGCTGCAGAGGTGAGTTCAATACCTTAAAATGATTTTTTTATTTCAGGCATTATAAACTATATACTTGACGTAACTCTGTATCAATCATCTAGCGCTTCACTGTAGTGTTTAATGATTCAATTTCCACTGATTTATTTTGTATGTATCCTTCTTTATGTCTACCTGTTTGGGTTCCCTCCTCTTCTTCACAGGTTGGACTTCGGCACAAGATCAATGATAACTTAATGATCTACCCAGGTTATGTTCCTCGAGAGGGTATTGAGCCAATTCTTCTTCACTATGGGCTGCCGTTTAGTGTTGGGAATTGGTCGTTTAATAAACTGGCTCACCACGATGATGGACTTGTATACGAATGTAATAGTCTCTTTCCAGAACCTCCATATCCCAAAGAGGTACATAAACCATTATACTTGTATAAAAGGAAACTCATGGTTGGAGAAAAACCAGAATTTTTCACCCCCATGTGTGCTTCTCTTTTGGGAGAAGAAATTCCTGTGTTATAGAAAAGGATGTTTATTTGTGATGCACTAATGCTTCACCATTTTCTAATAAGCAAGCACATATTTCTATTACATGTATTTAATCTTTGTTTTTGTTCAACTATGCTTATGAAAATAAATATGGCATAAGGTTTTTTCAGTTTTACTGAAAGTATCTTATTGCAGGTAAGACAGTTGGAACTTGATGATAATCGAAGGCGAGGCCTGTTTCTAAGCATAGAGTGCATAAACATTATAAATGAAGGCCTTTTATTACAACATGCAGCAAATGGTTGCCCTAAACCAGTATGGTCTAAATACTTGAGCTTTTTGAAAAGCAAAGCTTATGCAGAACTAACTCAGCCAAAATATGTTACTCCTGCTACTTTACAAATGATGGAGGATATCAAAGAAGAACATGTAGATGATGGTGCTGGAAAGCCACATCCTAAAATCCATACCCTTTTTTCAACGGAATGCACCACATACTTTGATTGGCAGACTGTAGGACTTATGCACAGTTTCCATAGAAGTGGACAGCCTGGAAATATTACTAGACTTCTTAGCTGCTCCGATGAGGAATTACAGAAGTATAAAGGCCATGATTTGGCTCCAACACATTATGTCCCTTCTATGAGTCGACATCCATTAACAGGAGATTGGTAATTGCGTTTTTGTATGTTTCTTTCAAATTTCAGTAGCAGTATGTGGACCTGTTTTGTTAGTTTCCTGTTATTTCCATGCTAGCATTTACTGTATGATTGGGACAAAGTGGTTAATATTAAATTCTGGGTTTAGTCTATCAGTATTTGGTGGAACTCAAATTTAACTTATTTATTTAATACTGCTAAACTTCTTATCTTTGCCTTATGTTTACTGTTCCTGCTTAAATGATATACAAGATACCGAATGCTTCAACCTGTAGTGTGCAGCTATTGAGAGCCTACTTCTTTTCAATGTTTCATGTGGCTAATGATTTATACTATAATAAGCTAAAAAAACATGACAGTGTGTGTTTTATTTTAGGTATCCAGCAATTAATAAACCAGCTGCAGTCCTTCACTGGCTTAATCATGTAAATATTGATGCTGAATTCATTGTGATTCTTGATGCTGACATGATCTTAAGAGGCCCAATAACACCATGGGAATTCAAAGCTGCTCGTGGTCATCCTGTTTCAACTCCCTATGAGTAAGTATACTGAACTAAACTTATGTTTATGAGACTGTTTAATGTTGGTATTGATGCAATGCTGTTGATTGAAGTTGGCTAGATCAGTAAATACATGTTTCTGCTGATATCTGTTTTATCTTGTGTATTCTCTATGATGACTCATTTGTTTGTTTTAATAGTTTGTTTTAATTTTTCTATGCTAGCTACCTTATTGGCTGTGACAATGAACTTGCAAAATTACATACTAGCCATCCTGAGGCCTGTGACAAGGTTGGCGGTGTAATCATTATGCATATAGAGGACCTTCGGAAATTCGCTATGCTCTGGCTTCATAAAACTGAGGAAGTCCGAGCTGATAGAGCTCATTATGCAAGAAATATAACAGGAGACATATATGAATCTGGGTGGATTAGTGAGATGTATGGTTACTCATTTGGTGCTGCAGAGGTATTTTGCTTTTACATTCTTTTCATGTATGATCAACTTATATCTTGATATGATTATGGGTGTCATAGTGTTAGAGATATAGCCTTTTTCAGGTACAGATCTATTGTCATTGAGTTGCTACTTGCTTTCCAACTTGCGCTGTCCTTCAAAGAGCTACGCAAATTTGAGCTTGGACCGTTTGACTCTCATTTGAGTGTCTATCACATCTATTCTAGGAGCTAACCAATCAAATCTCAAATTTCAATTATAGCTTTATGATTATCAATTTTTTCCACACACAATTGAAGCAGACTCATGTAAATTGAATATAAGTTAGGTCTTTTGGATGGTCAAAACTCTAATCATCATACATTCATACAGATAAAAGAATTTACTTTGTTTGCAAGAATACAAATAATGCTTAAATTGAACATAAACTGTTGTGGCGAAATGGACCTTTGTTATAGGAAGAGCTATAAGCCCCTCCATCTTAAGGAGGAGGGAACTCTCAATAAGAAATCACAAATGTGTTCCAAGATTTGGTGCAGAGCTGCAGCCATTATCTCGAGGTTGATAGGGGACAGGTGCTCCCAAAGAGATACCAGGGTTCTGTGCTGTTGTGCCTTCTTAGTTTCAATGTTTTGAATTCTTTACAGAATTTGATAGTCTTTCAGTGGTGATTAGATCTATCACCATTTGTGAAATAAAGAAAGAAGCATACTCTTTATTGGTGTAAGGTACATAGAGTGGGGAAAAGAAACAATGGTTTTTCATGGGTATTGCCACATGGCTTAATCTTAATTCTTAATCATTTTATCAAGAAAAACAGCAGACAATAATAGAAAACATATCACAGTAGAGTCTCCATCCATAAATAAACAGGGCCTTTCACATTCTTTCTTCATTGATGGAGACCTTGCCACTTGATAGCTTGAACTAAATCGAACAAAAATACATGAGATCTGTAGTTACTTACATACTTGATCTCGATGTACAGTGTCATACCCCAACACTTACAGCCTTACTACTCTATCATTATTTTACGCTCGTCTTTTATTGTTTTATATCCATGATAGAGCTCACTTTGGCCAATCACTAATTAGCAGAAACTAGCATTGGCAATTGAAGTGTAAAACCTTTGCCTCTATTGCTTAATTGAAAGGGTCAGACACTTCTCCCTACTTGATGGGAGCAGACCAAAATATTTTTTTGTTTTTAGTGTCATACTGACAATATTGATTCTTGGTGTTTATATAGGTTGATTCTCAAGGTTAGATATGCCTGACTTTGTCCCTCTCTATATAAGTGATCCTCAAGTAATCAAGTTCCTTTGAGCAATTTAGATATTTCATCTTTTCTCTTGTTTCTTAAAGATCACCAAAAATGTGTCTAAATTTTGTCTTGCCTTTTCAGTATGTTTTTGTTGTTTAGTTCTCTATGTTAATTTAGCCTTTATGATTTGGTCCTTAAAAATATCTCAGTGAGTTAACAGATGAGGGTATTTATAAACTATCCTTTACTTCAATTCTCATCTTAAGCAGAACTTTTTTGGTGTATTAGAACAGGTACCTAGAGCTATTCATTAGTTAGTTCATTAGCTAGGTATCCATATCCTTAATCTTCGATAAAAATTCGTATTTCTTTTTAGTTTCTGATCCAGTTTCTATAAATAACACAAATGCAAATGAATTTTATTGAACCTTCATAGTTTGAGAGACCTTGTTCTCTCCCTTCTTTCTAACAGAACAATCCTTTCTCACAATGACTGATAGATCTCTCTTTCAACCTCTCCTTTTATTTGTTGATAAGATGTCTTGTTCAAATATTTCATCCCACTGACCTAATTAGGTAACTAATTAATGTAACTAACTACCTAACTAACTAATCACTATCAGTACCTAATGCTGACAAAAAAAAACTATCAGTACCTAACATCGTATGGCTGGGAACCAATTCTTTGGCCACCTTAATGATTCGTGTGCATTATAACTTGTAGAATCATATAGCATGCATTCATTCAGGATACAAATTTGAGAATAAAAATTCTATTGTTCTGTGCTGTCCAAATGGGAAGCTTTTCCAAACATCAGTTTCTTCATTTGTTAAAATAAAAAAATAATAGATAGTAAATGCAATGGTATAGAGTGTGACTGATTGCAAATTTAAAGGTTCTGATCTATATAAATTAATGAAGCAAAGAAAATATAATCTTTTCATGGCTTTCTAAACAAAGCCCGTTGAAGTTCTACCCTTGTAATTTATTTTATTCCCGTTCCAACAATTGTAATTGCCAAAAACTATTTTACCTTTTTGGCCTGCTTTCCTCCCTTCACTTGTCTGATTGCTCCTCACTATTATTCAAATTGCCCTCTCTATCAATTTGCTTACATAAGAAATTGCTTGAATTGCTTTCATCAAGTACTACAGTTTCATTTTCTCCTATATGAAATATGTCAAGACATCATAAATCTTGAAGCTTATACACACACTTACACACTCTATGATGTGTTGCATTGCAACAATGTTTGTGCTTCATAGGCTTGATGTTTTACTTTAGTTGACCATCCTGTGATGAAGCTAATATTAACTGTTGAAAGACGACTGAGCAAGGAGAGTTCTAGTTGATTAAAAATAAGCAATTGTTGAAAGCATAGTAGTAAGGATATGACAAAGCATGTCTATTACATAAATAGAAACCACATGAGGTTGTATTGAACTCTTACTCAGTGATAATTGTTCTATCTATTATAAAGGAAAATTGAGGGCCGTATTTATTTATAAGGGATGTGCTTTCTATTATTTGCTTTTATTATTGAGGGGTGAGTGACAAAACTAAATCTTATGGTGTTCACTTTTGGGTTGAGTTGTTCAGAACCCAATTGTGGACTATAATGAGCATAAATTTTCATTCCCTAACCTCTATATGGTGCTCTGTGTATTTTTCTTTCATGGTGTATTGCATCACATAATTTTTTACTTCGTCTTTAGAGTATGAAAATATTTCACTGCTTTAACCAGTTCTTTATTGATGCAGTTGAAATTAAAGCATACTATAAACGATGAGATACTGATATACCCGGGATATGTTCCTCAACCTGGTGTCAAATATAGAGTCTTTCATTATGGATTGCAATTCAGTGTTGGGAATTGGAGCTTTGACAAAGCAGACTGGCGCAATGTTGACATGGTCAACAAATGCTGGGCCAAGTTTCCGGACCCACCAGATTCCTCAACACTTGGTCAAGCTAACACGGAGGATTTACAGCGAGATCTGCTCAGCATAGAATGTGCTAAGACGTTGAATGAAGCACTGAATCTTCACCATAAGAGAAAGTGTTCTGGTAATAATTCCTTGACATCAGAAGGGGAGGAAAGAAAAGAAGAAAGTGTAGTCTCAAGGCTCAGCAATCTGAATGCAAATGATGATTCCACAAACAATCATACCACAACGGATGAATCAGAAAGTGTTCAGAAAGATGAGATGCCTAGTTCTTTTAGGTTTTGGATGATATTCTTGTGGGCATTTTCAGGAGTAGGTTTCTTGGTTGTGATTTTTGTGGTGTATTCAGGTCATAGAAGAAGAGGAACTAGGCCAAACAAAGGTAGGAGGAGAAGAAACTTGCATTCAGGTTTCATGGAAATGAACGGACGTGATCGGTACAGCCGCGGCGATGTCCCTCTGTAGACATTCTGTTCCTTTTCCTTTTTATGGTGTAAAGCTGGTTGGTCAGAATTTGAAGTCTTTCATGCTAGGATAAACAAATTGAAGGCTAAAAGACTTGTTTCTTGAGTGAGTCTGTGTGAGGTCATTTGTGCAAAGCAAGCTATTTCTGACCCTCTAAAAAGCCTCCCATTTTTTGATATTGTTAATGAACATTAATGATTGAGAAACTTGCAAAGAGAAAATAATCTTCTGTTCTTTAATTTGAGATTGCTTGTACTTTTTTTTGTACCCAGAGAACATAAGATCTTAGCAATGTATAACAAGAGATTGGATTATCCTGCAGCATAGGTGAGGGATATGCTGCATAATTCTCATTTTCATTTTTTCCTTCTGATAGATAACAAAGGGATTTTCTGAGTACTGACATATGTAGTCTTCATGTAACATTTTAATGGATCTTAATCCTATCAACATTTGCTGTAAAAACTCACTTATATAATAAAAAGTTATGTAACTTGTGTTGAATTTAATTGCCGACCAACTATTGTAGATTAACTGTTGTTTGCAGATGCTGTCTTGGGTTTCTAGGCCACCAAATAAACTAGGTAACCCCCTTATGATCTGATTATGATCATGGAGATATAGTATTCACGATTACGTTTATTTTTTAATGAAAAATGCTAGTTATGCTTTCTCTTACATTCTCTGCACTCTCTTTCTAAGACTATCTCTATAATTAGCTGAAATTCATTCGGAACTTTCAAATTTTGGTAGATCTCACTTCTAAATCAGGAGAATGTCATTAAATGAGAAGTAAAATTCATAAAAGTAGGTGGTTTAGGGTTTAGGGTTCAACCAATTACAAGAGGAGTCTTAGATTGAGAATGACATGTAGAGGTTTTTAAGCTATGTAGCACAGATACGGACACTGACACAACACGGAGATACGTATAATCTCAATGTAGGACACGAGGACACAGATCTATATATTATATAGTTTTGAATTTATAAATTGAAAATAAATATTTATGTGCAAAAATATGTTTCAGATTCTTTTGGGAGCAGGAAGATATTTTTCATGACTGGTTTAAAAGAATTTGTTCCTTATTTTTATAATCATAATAAAAAT
>Ga0123342_1001791_pt1 | contig 36276 bp, 17 predicted proteins | sample Turbeawhitnodule_FD_89960 | JGI IMG/M metagenome (GOLD analysis project Ga0123342, IMG submission 89960) | Root nodule microbial communities of legume samples collected from Mexico - Turtle bean Mexico white nodule | ecosystem: Host-associated > Plants > Roots > Nodule | place: Mexico: Nepantla... | reverse complement strand
TACCAAATTTAGAAACTAAATAATTGGTAGTTAAAACCTTAGTTGCTAATTAGATACCAATTTAGAAACTATTTAACAATAATAGAAAACAATAGAAACTAATTTAGAAACCAATTTTTTTTTTAGTTTCTAAAATGGTCTCTATTTTAGTTCTTATTGTAACTAATTATTTTGGTCTCTAACATTTGGTTTCTATTTCATGATTTTCTTGTAGTGTCTTAAATCAGTGCAACAATGCCAAGAATCATTCTTTTTTTAACTAGAACCAAGGGAGAAGCATAACAACTAGAACTCTCCCTAATAAATCCAGTTGATAATAATTGTTTTATTTGTCTTTCAATTTCAGATTTTTGGTTATGAGGATACCTATATGGTTTCAAAGAAACAGGAACATCATTATTTAAAATGATTTTATAGTCATACCTTCTAGGTATAATGATTTTATAGTCATACCTTCTAGGTGGTGGAAGTTGGGTAGGTTTTTGAAAAACATCTTCAAACTGATTTAATAATTCATCCAGTTGTTGTTGTTGTGTAGTCAAATGCAGAAACTGAGAATGTGATGCAATCTGAAAAGTAGTTGCACCTTGTATGGCCAATAAAATTGGGTGACCCTCTGCAAGCTTAACTTTACTAGAAATCTGAACATTATCATTTTTTTGCTTTTCTCCCACTAAAGTCACCTTATCTCCCTTATGATTGAAGGTATAGTTAGTTGTGCACAATTCCATATAATCTCCCCTAATGTTTGAAACCATTGCATGTCCAGAATAACTCCAAAATTAGTACTAGGTAATACCAAAAAGTCAGGCTGGAAAGTCTGATTATGAAACTGGCATTCAACACCAAGACACTTTTTAGTAATTCTGAATTATCTATCTAAAGTCACAATTATTGAAAAATCATTGATAAGAATTATCTTTAAATCGAATTATTTCATCAACTTCTCACTAATAAAGTTGTGGGTGTTACCTGTGTCCATTAAAAGTGAAACCCTCTCTAATCATACTCGTTAGTTATAAAGTACTTCTACCATTCACTCCTTGAAGTGCATGTAAAGAAACATGTATTGCGACTCAGACAACAATTCCAGACTATGTGTTATTAAATTCATCTCCTCATCTTTGTCTAAATCATCCTTCTCCTCCATCTAATCTTAAAAAATAAAAATAGCATTTAATTTGTCCAAACCCTAGTTCTTATCCCATTTTTCACCAAAGCACAATCCCTTATAAATACGTTCACCTTCTATTACAACGCAACTATTTTTTTTAAAACATAACCAAAACTAACTACTAACTGTTTTAAAAAAAGTGTTATATAATATAAGATGCTACATATTTTTCTGCGCTTAATTTGAAAGCACACAATTAATGAAGCAATGCCAAAGTTACTTTATGGCTTACTAAAATATATTTGGACCCAAATGAAGAAGTTATTAATAATAGAAGGTATTGTTAAATGCAACTACATGCATATTTCTGCAGTTTGTTGATCAAAATAATTTGGGGATAGTGGAACAGATGAAGGGTCCTGTTGTCTTCTGTATCGGTGCATGGTTTGGGAAAGTCACACTCATAGACAACATGGAGATCAACTTCGTTTAGTCACCTTCTATCATCTCAGACATGGACCACATGCTTTAACAGTTGTGGCAGTTCCCTGTTATATGATGAAGAGAAAACATCTCTAAGCTTTGTTGTGATAATAACTCACCTTTCTCATGCTAGAAACTTTTATGCTTCAACCAAATGTGTCATATCAGACGAAAGAAAGGAAAATATGATGCAAGTCATGCATTTATATACTGCAAACTGTGGACACAAAATGAGCAACACTTAAAATAATTAGTATATTCGTGTAAATTCTTTAACATGCATGCATTATCAAATTATTCAGTTAATTAATCAATAAAAAATTGTCTTTGTTGTAACTTTTAAAATAATTATCATGTTCATACTTTGTGATCACAATAATAAGATTGGATCACTCTACTATATCGTTTTATTCATTAATATATTGCATGTGCGCAAAAATATTTATATTACATGCATTCATTAATAACTTGATGAAATATAAATTTTTAGTGTATGTCCGCAAAAATATTTTATATTAATAGTGTATAAACCGTTCTAAATACTATATTGCATCAAACTCCATATAAATTAAAATTTCAATTTCTATATTACTAATCTTAACATGTTCATTGTCGAATATTTAGAAATCATCTTAAATGAAAAAAAAAATATTATAAAAGTACATCATCTTACTAAAAATAAAAATACAGGATTGAATTATAATATAAATAAAATGCATTATCAATATAACTTCCTATGAACATAAACATAATCAATTTAATCTTGTTTAATGTCATTATTTTGAATTTTTTTAAAATCCATCTTCAATAAATTAGTCAAGAATAATTAGAACTATTTTACATTCTTAATCAAAATTTAGGTTTTTTTTCCTTCTATTCTAGGTCTAGAAAGAGCATATGTGTAAAATTAATGGTTAACTTGTCATTTGGTAGGATACATTTAGTGTGTGTATAGATTTAACTTTATCTATTTCATCCTATACTTTTAACTCAACCCAACTTGCACGTTACTTCTTCATTTAGCATTGAAAATGCAATTTTCCCGTTCAACTCATTCCAACGTATATTCATACACACCCTTCAGTAAATTTTGAAATATCTTACTGGTGTGAAAATAATGGATAATCTTAAATAATTTTTCTTGGATTATTTTTCCTCATCATGTTCCAGTATCGGAGGGGAAGCATAAATCACTTTCCCGTGAGGTTCCAGTTTATGATCTCCCAAGAGTCTGTCGTTCAACTTGCGTTCCCTATTGCAAGGATCTTAGCTCGATTACCAGAATATCTTTGTCAGAACTACGCTGGTCAAATTAAATTTCACAACATTCATTCAAATGTTTATTAATTCCTTAGACTTCTCAACTAACTCACTTACCTACGGACCTTAAATAAATTTGGCGACTCAAGCAGAAAGAACGACCTCTTGTTATCACAAGAAACTAATCTTACAGCTCACCAAAATTTCACGACGTTGAATTTTGCATAAGAAAATTACAAGAACATTTGGGACAATTGAATGTACAGCAAACGAATTATGCCAACAACTCTTCGAATGCATGAAACTGAAAAGCAATATTTTACGTGCTTGGTTTACGAGAGACACCATTTGTAAATGGTCTGGAAAAATGGGCTGGAAAAAATGTGCATCTGATTATCCCAACGTTTTCCCAAACACCATTTGTATTGTTCGTGTTTGACGTCCGTTTGCTTGTTTTTGTTTGGTGCTAGCTAATAACGAAATACTCAGTTAATTGAGCAAACCTAATGAATGAATTAAAAACCAGCAATTCAACCAAACACCAGCGTTTAGAATTAGCACATTAGGTTCACACAAAATGCAAGTCTAACCAAAAACTATGGTAATAATAGCTCAACTACGTAAGGGTTGGTTTCTTAAATGTGTCATAAATAAAACAGCATAATCTTGAAAACCAAATGTAATACTCCCACCTAAACTATAGAAAATGGCAAACTAGCATTACGCTATGGGAGACAATAAGAGAAGGACTAAATGCATTACACACTATACAAGCAATGCCATGTAATATTGATCATCGAATTTGGAAGAATGTAAATCCCAAAAACTCAAAAGCACCATGTCGACACGCACAGTGGCAAAATCTTATCGAGTGAGGAGACAAATACCACAGTTGAAGCCAAGACGTGGGAAGACTCATTTACCACAGTTAAAGCCACCACAAACGGAAAGAACAATAATGAGAATCAAGGCAATTATGATACCCAGAACGATTAGCTTTATCTTCATGTTTTGGAACCACATCTTTCTCCTAATCTTGGTTCCCTGCTGCCTGAAATCCTGAGCCTGCAAGATCAATTTAACTGATGAGGCACAGAAAAATTTTATTTGAAAGACATAAATACAGTACAATAAAACTACCAATTGCTCTACGTCAGCACGCATAAAACAAATTCAATGTTTACAAAGGAAACATTAAGGAAAAATACAACAAAACATGAATGAACAAGAGTTGCATCCCACAATACTTAACAATACTTTGACAGTGTGATAGGCTTGCCTAACTGATGACTTCTATTTAGAAACATACACGCATCAAAGGGCAGAATAGTAAGTAAGACAGTTTTATCATAAGAGACCAAATTCGCCGAAAATTGTCCATTTATTATTCTAATAATGTAAATGTGACCAAAAATGAATAATACATAGATTATTTGCTGTATCTGTCTCCAAGACCATATCACACTAATAGATTATTATGTTTTTATAGTTTCCTCAAACTGGTGATATAAACAGCAAATTAGCATTCCCTAGTCAGTTTGTAGATGCCTATGTCTAATATATAATTATTTCTATTACATTGACAACAAAAAATACCAATAAAAAAGTGGGGTTTAAATAGAATGCAGTGCGCACAAGGTTCCCACACTTCAATCTCTAATAATCTATTACTTCGAATTTACTGAATCAATAAAATATCAGTTCAATGGCAAAAAAATGGACCTGAGAACGCAGGTTCTCTGTTTTATCCACCAAAAGCTCAATTTTCTCCCCACGGTCAAGAACCTGCCAAATTAGATATAAACGTCACAGCAACTTAGTAAAACATTACAAGAATATACAAGTTTAAATTCAAATCCCCTACAGACAAATATGCCTACCACAGCAAAAAATAAACTAGGGGATAATTTTACCCTCATAATAACGCTTTCCACCCACTCAGCTCAAAAAAGATTATTGGCTTACCTTTTCGATATTCTCCATCATAACCCCTTTGACTTCTGAAACCTGAGCTTTCACTTTAGCAAGCTTGCTAACTTCCTCTGGATGATCAACACAGTACTGCATCTGCTCCTTCAACTTAGGTCTATACTACAACAAATATTTCACAATAATTGATCTCATTACAGAAGATTATAAATACAAATTTCCAGTACACATACATACCCAAACTCTCTGTTGAGGCTCTGAGCGGCAGCTGTTGCCGCTTTTCCTCCAGCATACTTTTTGGTAAAATCCTCCTTGATTCGTTCAAGGAAAGCAATTGGAATCTGCCGTCCAGCAGATTCAACAGCAACCACACAATAAGCTACAATATTCAGCGGCATTTAGTTAGTCCTAACTAACTGTAACTATTACTTCAGTCAATAAAACAAAACAAAGTATCAGAACAGAAAGCAGGAATTTCAAAAAACAGTCAAGCAATTTGAGACAGAACCTAGTGAGTCTCTTGCTCCTCACTTGTGTGTATATTTTACTCATAAAAGGTAGGCGTACAAGAGAAAAAAAAGAAAAGGCAATAGGGTATAGCCTATGACCCTTCTAGATACATGAAAAAACAGCTTTATGAAAAGCTGGGCAGCAGATAAAGAGAAGGATTGTTTTAACAAAGCTACTAGCAATAAAGCCCGAATTAAACCTTTTTAATTCCATATAGTCCATCGCCAGAAAAAACAAAGGATTTCTATTCAAAACCCTTACAGCACTACTAAGTTTTCCTCAATCATCTAAATGGTTTTAAGAGAGATCCCTGACCGTGATTTAGCAACATCAAGGTTTTTGGACTCTCCACAATGGTCGAATCTCAGTGCAACCGCAACTGTGGCCACATCAATCACAATTTTCCACAAGTCAAGAATTGTGATGAAACCACAACTGAAATTTAAAACCTTAAGCATCCTTTCCAACGGCTACTAAAATAATGGAAAAATTCCTCTATATCCCTTACTATCCAAAAATAGCTTTACTAAAATTACAAATACTGCTTTGTCATAAGCCAGCGAGCAATAGAACGGCAACAACAGACACAACTCTAGAAACTATCATATATGCATATAAACATAACATATAAATGATCCAATTCTCAGTTACACAAATTTACTTCACTGCTTCCATTTCCGCCTTTACTTTTAGTTTTTCGCATTCGAGCAACAAAGTTCGATCCCCAAGCGTTAACCTGATCAATCACGCAACACACGCCGTGTGTCGAACGCTATTTCTGTTTCTTTTTTCATTACCAGCACACAGATCAAGAGGTTACGGACATCGCACATCCAAAGTTGATGAAGATCGGGCAAATCATATTTGAAACATCAATCCGAGATTTGACCCGTCCGATCTTCATCAAACGGCGCTGGTTGACAACAGCGCGAGCGCTTAAACGCACAGAATCCGGTTCCGAGAACGAACACAATAATATCAGAAAACGGAAGCAGATCAGCAAAACAAGATAACAAGTAGATATATATATATATACATATATAGAGAGAGAGAGAGAAGAGTTACTGAATCCGTTATCGACGAGGTAGTTGAAGGTGTGGCCATCGCAGTTATAAGTGAACTTGTTGTTGGAGGAAGGGAGTTTCTGGAGGCACTGCGCCGCCACGCCCGTGAAGTTTCCGGTGAACTCGGTGAACTCGGCCAGGATCACAGTACCGCGAGCAACGAAGCTGTAGATCAACGATTGCTGTCCCATCGCCGGAACCACAACCGTAGCAGAAGGAACAACGCCGAGAGAGTATGAGAGGAAGGTGACGTGGCAGGCTGAGGAGAACGAAAGAATGAAGGAACGGCTACGGTTGTAGAGAGAGAAAGCGCAGAAGAAGAACGAGGAGGCTTCGTTCTTCCGCTGTACACAGAGCGTTGAAAAGAGAGAGAGAGAGAGAAGAAGTGGGTTTGATTTTGTTGGCTTAGATGTAAAGCAAGCGTGAAATGGAAGAAAGAGGGCTTGTTCAAATACCCTCGGGTTTGTTTTTTATTACGGAAGTGCCACGCCGTACCGTAGAGTTTCTTGCTTTTCAAATTTTGCTGCCATACATTTTCAAATTAGTCGTGAGTTTTGGAAGAACGGTGTCCTTTTCTAGAAGAACGTTACATTTATACCTGAGTTTTTAAATTTATTTTCTTAGAAAAAGTTTATATGTCTCTCTTTTTTCTTCTCCCTTAAAAATGTTTCTATTCATACTAAATACGTGTAATTATTGGCATATTTGATTAGATATTTTGCATATACTAATAATTTAATTTTAGATATTTTTTTATAATAGATTTTTTATAAAATTGATGAGCAATTTCTAATTAGATCGCGGTCTTAGTATACAGTTATTACAAGTAACACATAAGAATATAATAAAAAATATATAAAAACTATATAAAACCATGTTAAACTTAGATGATAGTGTAAGATATTAAAAGATCTAGTTAAGAGAATTTAATTTCTTTATATAGAATGATATCTTAGTCTTTAAAGAAGAGTTAGTTTGATAAGAAATTTTACATTTTTGATTATATTAAATTTTAATAATTAAGAAAAACTTGTAAATAAACCATTAACTAATTCATATAAGTAATTTTGAAAATCAAGAATGTTGTTTTTAACCTTAATGGTAATAGTGTTCTTGATGGTTTTGGTGGTATTTTATATCATTCTTGTTGAGAAATTATTGGGACAGATGTTTGTAATGTTGTTCAATAGTTTTTTTTATACAAAACTGGGTTCTTCCTAGAATGAACAATAATGTGGTATCTCTTCTTCCTATGATTCAGGGTGTTGAATCATTAAAGATTACATGTCAATTGTTATTGCCAATTTTAAATTTAAGATTATTTCTAAGATTTTGGCTGATCGGCTTGCTCTTGTGGCTACCATAATTATTTCTCCTAATCAGTATGGGTTTATGCAGGGCAATCAAATTCAGGATTGTAATGGTATTGCTTCTGAAGCTATTAACTTGCTTTCTTAAAAGGTTCATGGAGATAACGTGGCTTACAAAGTTGATATTCACAAAGCCTTTGACACTCCGAGTTAAAGGTTTTTATTATTAGTTTTGTCACACTTTGGTTTTCACCCCTCGTTTTTCAGTTGAATTATTATTATTCTCCGTTCAGCTATGCTTTCTGTCATAATAAATGGTAGTTTGGTGGATTTTTTTCCTTGTAGTAGAGGTGTTAGACAAGGTGATCCTTTGTCTCCTCTACTTTTCTGTCTTGCAGAGGAAGTTCTTAGTAGAGGAAGTTCTTAGTAGAGGTATCTCAAAAATTGTGAATGATAAGAATATACTACATATGGCTAGTCCGTAAGGTTTTCTCACTCCCTCTCATATTTTATATGTGGATGACATTTTTTGTTTTCTGTCAGGCAGATAATAAGTCTCTTAGAAATTTGAGTATTTTTCTTAAAAACATATGGTGATTTCTTGGGTCAATATGTTAATAATTCTAAGAGTAGTTTTTTCACCATGGATAATTGTGCAAGATTTGTCACCAAAATTCAGTGTATTCTTTCTTGTAATCATGGTTGTTTGCCTTTCACTTATTTAGGAGTACCTATCTTTGTTGGTGCTCCAAGGGGTCATTTTCTTCAACCTTTAGTTGATAAAATCAAATTGAAACTTGCTTCTTGGAAGGGCAAATCTCTTAGCATGATGGGTCGGGTTCAGTTGGTCAATACGGTGATTACGGGTGTTCTAACTTATAGTTTTAATTTGTATAAATGGCATGTTTCTCTTCTTAAGCAAGTTGAGCAATGGTGTGAAAATTTTATTTGGACTGGTGATATTATGAAAAAAGGTATAACTATTGTTAATTGGGCTACGATTTATTCTCCCCTTGAAAATGGAGGTTTGAAGATTATTAACCTTCACCATGAAAATAATACATATCTTCATAAGCTTGCTTGGAATTTTGCTTAAAGCAACAAGCCTTGGTCTTTGCTCTTGAAAGCCAGGGTTCTTAAATCAAAATACGAGTTTCGATTATAGATCCTCATCTCTTTGGCCTGGAATTAAACAGTTTTATTCTACTATATTTGATTATACTTCTCAGATTGTTGGTACAGGTTCTTTTATTAATTTTTGGAATGATAAATGGTGTGGTACTACTTCTTTAGCAAATATTGTAGGATTATCTAACGGTGCTAGCATTCCGAATATCGTCTCTCAGTTTTGGACATGTGGTGATTGGAATATTCCATTGTCTTTACAGTAGATGCCTCGTCTTTTTAGTCATATCATGGTTAGGGCGGAACAGGATATTCCTAATTGGATTCTATATGAGTCTAGTTGTTTCACTCTTAAATCAGCTAGTACTTTTTCTTGGATCCAGAAGTTCCCTGTGGTTGGAGTAAATTTATTTGGTCTTCATATCTTCTGCCTTCCAAAACTCTTGTCCTTTGAAAAGTTTTTCATGGGCGGTTTCCTACAGATCAACATATTCAAGATAAAAGTCTGCATATTTGTTCTATGTGTACGCTTTGTAAAAAACACGAGGAATCTATTCATCATTTATGTTTTGAATGTTCTAATGCTTTGCGTATTTGGAGTTGGGTTCGGCAGATTTTTTCTACTTTTCATTTCTCTAATAAGGATGGTCGGTCTTCTATCTTTTATTAAGAATAATGGTAGATCTTTGGTTAAATAGATTAAACTTGTTGTGATAACTTTTTCTATTTGGATGTTATGGCGTATGAGGAATTATGCTCATTTTCAGGATAAGATTGAAGTTTCTAGGGTTATTTCGGTTATTAAATATCTAACTCGTCTAGTGAGTAATTCGTGTAAAGCTTCAATAAAGAATGATATGTTGGATTTTAACATGATCAAGTTTTTTGGTATTAATACTCGTATTGGTAAAATTATTCGTCCTCTTCATGTTATATGGGAGTTTCCTTCACCAAGCTGGGTTAAAGTTAACACTGATGGGGCTGCTAGGGGATATCTTGGTCTTGCTACTTGTGGAGGTATTTTCCATGGAAGTATGGGGGAATTTATTGGAGCTTTCTCTGCGTTTCTTGAAGTTCAGACTACTCTGGTTGCTGAGTTTAATGAGGTTATACATGTTATAGAGGAAGCTCAAAAGATGGGGCTTACTAATGTCTGGCTAGAATGTGATTTTGCTTTGGTTTGTGTAGTGTTTACTGCTAAGACCAATGTTCCTTGGATGTTTCGTAATCGATGGAATACTTGTCTTAATTACCTTGGGAAAATCAGGTTTAGGGTTACTCATATTTTTCGTGAAGGGAATGCATGTGCTGATAAGTTGGCTAATTTAGGATTTATTCATAGAGAATCATTTCATTGGTATAATAGGTGAAAAACATAATTAGTCATTTTTTAATATACTATTATATATTTTAAACTTAATTTTATTCATTCACATACTAGAGATGTGACATCAAAATACTTCAAAAAAAAATAATTAAAATGAAGTTATCATAAGAAGAAATTATTAAAATAACTATGTATCAAAATGAAACTCATGAATATACATTAAAATATGTGGTTTGGCTGAAAAACAAAAGGGAAACTACCAATGTGCTAAAGGTGCCAAGGCATGTCATTCCCTCACCCTACATGAAACCTTATGATGCTAATGAAATAAACAAATTTTATATAATGTTCATGTTATGCAAGTATATTAAATTACAAAAGTGGGAGAGTTTTATAACCATTGTAGGTGATTGGTAAGTATCATCCACCACAATTGAACCCACCACACACTGAAAGAACAACTATGAGAATTATGGCAATAATGATAGCAAGTACTATAAGCTTTATCTTCATGTTCTGGTACCACATTTTTCTCCTTAACTGCCCTCCCTGCCGCCGGAAATCTTCACTCTGCAAAACCATACACATACCAATTACATCCCACGAATTTTTAATGCAAGTTTTGATCCATGAAAATACAATGTGCATATAACACTACTTAATACATCTAATAGCTAGATTCTGATATAGTATGATATTTTTAGTCGACTAGTATCTTCTTTCAAAATGACTTCAACCACTTTCATTTTCCTTGACAAGTACATTTTTGCCACAATTAATTTGCCTTGACAAGTACATTTGGGCTACAACATAAATGCAGCATAGGAAGAATCTATTGAAATAACATGTAGTCATCTATGATAGTTTTTTTGTGATACTTTCGTGGCAAAGTGACCATGCTATACAATTATTCACTTTAGATACATTAGGCCAACTGAACCCTTCATTTACGTGGAAAATGGTTTATAAATAAAAAATTTATTTTAATGTGATTCTCGTACTTTAAATTTGAAGAAGGTGCTTATAAAGTAAAGAAAACTATTGAGATAATCCTCTTTAATTTATCAACATCTATCTTTAAATTTAATATTATAAATTTTTAATATTTAAAAATATTATTAAACTTTTACTAGCTAGTGATGTTCTATTTTAAGTTTTTCCCAGCTCACGACATTATTTAACTAAAAAGGATTAACTAACCTGCTTGATCTAAAATCATTTAGTTCAATTTTTCATAGACTTAGTGTGTTTGAGCTACTGTTTTAGAAATTGATTTCTACTGAATATGACTTTGAAGTGAAGTAAGTAACTTGAATTTAAGCGCTTTTATTCTAAAAGTAAGTAAACATTAAGTTTCGTTTAAAGTTTGCAATTTAAAGAAAAAGTTATTCAAAATTGTTTTAATTTAAAATAATTTTAAACTTGTTATTAATTCTTTAACAGAAAATAAAACATGTAAGTGGACACATAATTTTTTTTTAAATCCACAAATATTATGTTATTTTTGGTTAGCTATTAATATATCATTGGTTAGCTGTTAATATGAAAATGAAATCATAAATTAGACGAGTTTCAATAAATTTCAATCCATAATAGAGTAAGTGATAAAATTATTAAAAAGAATGTTTTTTAATTATTATTATTGGAACCTTAATTCACTTAGTTAAAAAACACAAATTACTACCACTTCACTTGTGTCAACCGAATATAATTATGTTTATTTATACTTCGACTTAAGATGAGATAACATAAAACCAAATACACATTTATTTAATTTGTGTGATAATCTAGAAGTACCTGATTGCGAAGATCCTCAGTTTGGCCCACCAAAACATCAATCTTAACTTGACGATCAAGAACCTAAACACATATTACATTGATTAGCACAAATATTATTATTTTAATAATTTTATATATCATTTAATTATAAATTTATCTTTTATTATTATTATTATTATATATATATATATAAATTCAATTATTCTATTAATTTTTTTTATACAACTCCGTGTGAAAGTATAATTTTTCTACCATATACCTGATCAATGTTTGCCCTCATAACTTGTTGGACTTCAGAAACCTGAGCTTTCACTTTCGCTAGCTTGCTAACTTCTTCTGGGTGTTCCACACAATATTGCATATGTTCCTTCAACTTGGGTCTAAAACCACACACAACAATTAAAGGCTTCATTTATTAGTACAATTCTTCAATACATAGACGCCCCATTTGAATTTGCTTTACACAACATGGTAAACACAGTAAGTAATACCCGAATTCTTTGTTTAAGCTTTTAGAAGTGGCTGTTGTAGCTTTTCCTCCACCATATCTCTTGCTAAAATCATCCTTGATGCGTTCAAGAAATGCCATTGCAAGTTGGCGACCAATGGACTCCACTGCCACAACACAGTAAGCTAAAAATAATAGATCATGTGAGTCCAACTATTTGTCGTTTAATTCACAAGCAAACATATACAAATTATAAACATACATTTCAGTAGAGGTTAACCATATTATACTTAAATAAAAAAATTATGCATGCATGTTGGTATCAAAACTTTATTCTTAACACTTTTATCTAAATTTTACTACCATCACTTTATGTTATATTCTCACGAGGTTTTAGTAACTAGATTTATATTTAATTTTATAAAATTAAAATATGTATCTCATTTATTTTTAATTTTAATACTTTAATAGTGAATTTATATTTAATTTAATTGCAAAAATCAACTTGAAAATGAGATTATCTTACTAATATATTATAATTTAATCTTATTTTTAATCTTTTCAAAATAAAAACTTATAATAATGACAAACCAATATAAATAGAATCTATATTAAGAACAAATAAAGAAATATAAATAAATTAATAAAATGTGAGAAATATATAAAGTTATATTTTTCCTCACAACTGGTTATTCAATACTGACAGATAAATACAAAAAGGACGAACAGGAAATAAGCTTAACACAATTTTTAAAATGAACATTAATTAAAAATATACAAAAAAAAACTTTTGGCCGAAATCATACTTTTTGCATTTCATAGACTGACAACAAACAAAGCGTACACGATAATGTTTTTGTTTATCTTAATATGTCGTACTTATTATATCTTAATCTTTCAACCACTAGCTTGTCGTATTTATGTATCGCATCATAGCTGTTTTTGGTTAACACCATGTATATTAAAAGTCGCTATATGCTCGTAAGCAAACCATAACTGATACATACATGCTTTCATTTCCAAAAAAATAAAATCTGATTTGGATTAAAATCGATTTTGAAGAGAAGTAATACTTGAATAATTTTATTCTAAAATAAAAGTAGTCAATAATGGAATTTAGTATAAAATTATTCATTCAGTATAAAAGCTACTTAAAAAATTAAATCAAATTCAAAATTAATTTTAGACATAAATAAATTCTTTAACATGAAGTTAACCATTTATCTGTAAAATTATATTAGCTAATATTTTAATATAATTTAAAATGACTTAACATCAATTCGAATACATTAAGACAAAACAAGTGATGAATATTGGATTATGTTTCACAACCAGCAATCTAAAACAACTATCCTATAATCTGGGGTGGGGGCTGGCGATGTAAAGTTTGGTGATAAAGAATGGTTAATTTAGTTTGAATGTCGCTATAGTTTATTTAATTCTCAACTAACTATAAGAATTGATTTTACTTTTTATTTTTAGTGATGTTACATGTTTTTTAAGCTACTAAGTCAAAGATTAATTTTAATCACAAATTTTAATCCATCTGAACAAAAAATCAAATATAATTTTTCTGTTACATAAATTGTTTCAAGTCGTCAAATAGTCATGTTATTGGATGTTATTGGATTTCAAAAGATGTGAGGTAGAATAGAAATAAAGTGAGTAAGAGCGTAGAAAAAAAAAACAATGATAAAGTACCAAAAATTTGAAAATTGAAATTGGAAAACAATAATCGTCCGTAAAAATTGAAGAAATGAAGATGTATTTCAAAAAATTAAATTAAAATAAAAAAAAAACTGCTCTACATTCAAAATTGTTTACTATTTTAATATATTTTAGAAAAAATAAAAAATAACACAATGTCTATAATACAATAATAAAATTAAATATTGATATAAGGATAAAATAAGAAAAAATTTGATAACTATTAAAGAGAGATACTCTTTTATATATAGATATAGATAAATATAAATACGAAGTTTGGAGAAAAAGAAGATACTTTGTTTTTTAATTATTCTTTAAATACTAGTAATACATACTTTCTTGTATTTAATAAAGGGCTAAAATTTATTAAAATTATAGAATAAGAAAAAAAATCATATTAAATAAATAGTGAGTTTCCCAAATTTTGTTAAAGTCTTATAAAATTTAGTTAATAATACAATGTTAGGGAAAGTCCATATGATAGAACACAAATGAAGACGAGTCAACTATATGAAAATGTGGAAATTAGAATGTTCCTTAAGACCGTTTCTACCACCGAGCAATTCAAAGTATATCCGCAGCCAAAGAAAAAGAAGGAAAAACCGGCACAAAATGATACCTACACTGAATATAACTTCTAAGATTTATATTAATATGTTTTTAAGATAATTATTAAAAATTATAATAAAATCATTATACGCATATATATAATTTGTAATCGAATGATAATAAAAAATATTATATATACTCAATTCATATATAGTTTTCTCAAAAAAGTAATTAAAATATATAAATAATTATAAATTTTATATCATTATTTAGTTATATATATATGAGAAATTTATTAATTTTCATATAATTATATTAAATTTCACGAATAAAATTAATTTTGATTGTTTATTATACGAGGTTTTTTATATATTGATAGCTTAATATATTTTTTTTGGTTTGAGGTGAAGATAAAATATGAAAGTTAATCTCCCAAAATCTTGAAGAAGATAACTTTTTAATTTAGTTCAAATACATTGAATTTATACAACTTTTATATTATTATTAAAAATATATTCAAGAAAATTAATAAATTAATTACTAATATAGAAATTAACTAGGGGCTAATCAACATAATAATGTTCACATGAAAAAATATGTAATATCACGAATTAAAATAATTAATCCCATTTTATAGTGTTATATGAAAATTATACAGAATAAAAATATATAAAAAAATCAATATAATAAAATTTTAGACAAAAAAATATAAAAATAAAATAAAAAGTAAATTTAATTAATACTTATTAAATCAGTTAATTTAAAAAATAAAAAAACATCTAAATAAAAAAAAGTATATACAATATTTAAAAAATAAATCAAAGTAATAAAAAATTTAATTATTTGAGATTTAAATTATAATTGTATAATAATATATTTTTTTCCGAAAATACAATATTTTTAAAATTGATAACTTATCATTTAGAAATTATAAACTATCTTATTAGTTGGAAGTTAAGTTTATCAAACATATTCTCAATAACATGTTGTTATACGTACTAGGAGTAAAAAATTTATATAGTAACTATTTCTAAAATTATATGTAAGGTGATTTACACTAACTAATTTAAAAAAATAGTGAAAATTAAAGTCGTAATTGAGATTGTTTATATTTATATGCTTAGAAAGAAATTATAAAAGTAATTAAAATTGTGAATCGAAAAAACATAACAGAAGAAAAATATGAAAATCTGCGGGAATGAAAATAATAAAAGCTATAGAGGAAGAGAGATTACTGAATCCATTATCGGTGAGGTAGTTGAAGGTGTGAGCATCGGCGTTATAGGTGAATTTGGCGTTGGAAGCAGGGAGTCTGAGAAGGCAGTCCAAAGCTACCTTCGTGAAGTTTCCATTGAAGTCGGTGTGCTCCGCCAGAACCACCGTGCCCCGCGCCACGAAGCTGTATATCAGCGATTGCTGCCTCGACATGAGATCAATGAAGCAAACAAATTAACAACTCAGAAAGAGAGAGAGAGAGAAAGAGAGAGAAGAGAGAGAGAGAAGAGAGAGAGAGAAAGGAGTTGAATAGTGGTGGATTGTAGAAGAAGGGTTTTAAGGTGAAGGAGAAAAAGCGTGTGTGGGTTTTTCAAAATTTGGGAAACGGAGAAGGAAACGTCATAGAGAAGAGAAGGAGGCACACCACAAGACTCTTTCCTTCCGGGAATTCTAATACCAATAATATTATATAGTAAACACACGTCATTAAACACGTAAACGTACTTCCCTTGCACCTTCTCTTCTCTGACTTATTTAACAAAACTTTTTATTTATTATATTAAAGAAATAATATAGTTTTAATAATTTTTAGTAGATTGTTGTAAACTTTTTATTCATTTACATTTCGTATTGTATTAATTTTCATTTTCAAAAAATTACATACATATATATAATTAGAATTTTTATGATTAAATCTAATTCTTCATCATATTAAAAAGTCAAAATTCACTTTTAATCCAAAACTTTAAGACATTGAATATTTGAGTTTTTATTTTTATTATACCCATATATTATTATTTCATAACTTACAAATATTTTTGTTTTTTATTAATATATACTAACTTTTAGTTCTTTTTCCGTAATTTAACTTTTCATTTATGTTTTCTATCGTATTAAAATATATATTATCTTAGATCAATTGCACTTTGATATGTTGCAATGAACTAAAAATTCATATAATACAAATTTATAAATATAAATTAATTAATAAAAACTAAACTAATATATATACTATTTTTTTTAATCATATAAGACATTTCAATTTGAAGAAAAAAAATACAGTCAAATAATAGTTTCGATTAATTAATAAAAATAACATAAAATAATAAAAATGATTATACAATTATATAATATTATGAAAAATAAGCTCCTGTTTTCTCGTGGGTCCGAGGTAGTCATAATCATGATATATTTAATTATCATGGTAGAATATATGATGGTTAGAAAATTAGCAAGAGAAAATGGAATTGGTAAAAATCAAGACATTTTGTTTAAACTTTGTAAAGGCCATTTCTTGAATCAATCAAATTTTAAGTGCAGAATTAATATCCTTAAATACACAGATTTTTTTTTATAAAAAAAAACTTTTAAGATAAAAGGAGTAGAATAAAATATAAAATTAATTTTAATAGTTGATTTTACTCAAATTTACATCTAATCTACTATTTCAAAAAACAAACTTTACAAAGATTGAATAAAAACACTTGAAATACTCAAAATGCACTTTCTAGAGAACGTAAAGTCTTACTCGTACAAAAATTGGTGTCAACATGGAATGGAATTAAGAATCTAATAATTACAAGAAGAGTTCAAATGGAGAATTACTAAAAATAATATTACTAAGCTTGAAGAAGAGTTGAGAAAGACTAACAAGACAATTAGAATAGATAATAAATTTTCTCTTTTTAAAATTTGGGTTTTATTTTTTAGTATATTTTGGAATAAGCTTCTTGTTTGGTTATAAGAATAATAGTATGAATGTTTAGTTATATCTTTAGTTTTATAAAGTTTGACCAAGAAATAAAGGAGGTGTAGGACATTTTAGGTACATAAGCTTCTCTTAGAATTTATTCCAAGAGCTTCTTTGGACAAGTTTTTATAGGAGAGAAAAAAATGTAATTTACAGAAGTTTTATAAATTTTTATTTTTAACATATGTATAAGCCGATTTAAGATTCAATTTATGAAGAAACTTAATTGATTTTTTATTTTATTTTTTTTACTTTCTAGAATCAAACCAAAGCTTTTCTTAGAAGTCAAAAATTCATGTTTTCCCCCGTAGTTTCAATTGAACCATATCTAATTAGGATTATATCAACACTTTGGAACCACTTTTAAGTACTATTATATTTGTGATGAATAAAGAGAAACAACCATCAACCACTACTTTAATGTTTTAATTCCTTAACAAGGATATCAAATAGGGTACGATCAAAATATACATATATATTAAATTATAACTTAGGTTGAATTATAAAAACTCTTTTATATAAATATTGATTGATTGTTTAATTGCGACTAGTGTGTAGGCCGACCTTTCAAATACATTTGTGATTTGTGATCATAGAATTAAATCATGTAATTCTTTTCCTTTTTTTTTCAAATAAATATGTAGAACAAATTAGAAAAGGTTAAGAAGGATATTAAGACTTTGGATGAATTCATAAAATGATATTATTATTAGATTTCATCAATTAACATTAAGTAAAGTTATTTAACATATATATAAACTATTATTATTAAAAATTTAAGTGTGAGTTTGAGTCTTACATTGAGTAAAAATGATAAAGTTAAGAACATATAAGGAAAAAGACTCAAATACAATGCCTTTGTCCATGCAAACATATTGAATCTTTTTATTTTCAATTTCAGACCAATCAAACCAAGGTTCTTTCAACCGTTCAAACAACATGCTTAGGAATAAATGATCATTTTTTTTACATACGAGATCTCTCTATGAGTGTATTTAATAAAGATTTTCATTCCAACTTTCCCAAAGTGATAGTTAACCCCTTCAAACATAATCCATTTTATTCTCTTCATAACAGTAGTTAAACAGTTTAACAAACGATTGTAGACCAGACCGTCTAACAACTGTATTTCATCATTTTCATTTAAGTTTTTGTGTCTTTAGTTTACATTGAATTTTATTTTCATATTTTTAATATTCTGTCATTTACATTTTAGTCATTACATTCTTAGGTGTTGCTAGACGGTTCATTAGACGATTGTCTATATATGATATAGTCTTCACTATATATGTTTAACTTTTTAGTTCATCTTACATTTCAATTCCAATTCCAATTCCTCCCTCATCAATTTGTGAAATAAAGAATACATACAATGATTCATGTATGACATGTTTATAAAGTGACCTAGGTTGATCCTATACCATTTTATGAAAAACTTAGTTTTATTTTGAAAACCTAACGTGACTAGAGGTTCATAACTAATGAGTCATTCAGAGTGTTTTTCCCAAACTAGACAAAAGCATGAGACCATATAAGATAGATAACCTTTCTAGAATTGTCAGGAAGCGCATGCATAATGGTTGATGGCATGAAACAACTTTTAGCATATCTTTTAAGAGATCTTTGATGTAATCGTGTGCTCTTGAGATTTAGATAATTTTTATTTAAATATTTGTTAAAAGAAAGAATTTATATTTTTATTGAATGAACTTTTTTCTTATAAAAATATTTTTCTTAAATTAAAGAAATTAACAATAACTCATGTAAGATCTCAATATTAAATATATGTTAACATAATATAAAATATAAAACTAAAAATAAAAAAAAACTATTTTTATCTTATATATATATTTAGTTGAAAATCAAATAAAATATTAATGAAAGTCTAAGTTTAAATTTTTTTATATTAAAGAAAAAATTACAAAATATCTTAAAGATAATGTGGGACTATAAAACTTATAAAAATTAAATTAGGACATCTTAAAATAGTGATGGATGTGATATTTTTTACAACATAGTATAGCAATATGATCTTAGTGTGGGTGGCATAGGATCAAAATCCTTACCCGGTGCGGTTCTTACAACTACGAAAACTAGTCAGCATCGCAGGTTTTGGAAGGTTTAAAGCCCTAATCTGGCCGTTAGTTACCAGCCATTTCACTGTACTCTGAAAACGGTCTCCAAGAAGAAACGAATCAGGTACGCACAAATTCAATCCTCATCTCATCAATTTCCAAACCTACGTGCTCCCTTTCCCCGTCAACCTATGACTTCGTTATCTTCACTCTTCGCTCTCTCACTCGCATTCTTTCGTTCTCCTTTCAATTTTGCCTTCTCTTTTCCTACTATCATTGCAACGAACCGCAATTTTGTTTCACCGCCATTGTTTCCCCCAATATCTATTTTGTTTTGTACATTTTAGTTACGATTAGTGGATTACGCGTTATTTACTAGGATTCTTGAGGCTTCCGGAGTTGTTGTAATTGTTTCACATTAGAATGCGAATGTCTCCTTTTGTTTCTTTTTCGCTGTTAACTTCACTAGTGTGCCTGTCAGGGGTAATTCATCCTAGTTTACTATTTGAATATTGAATTGTTCTTGAGTTTATGGTTGTTTGGTTTTTGATTTTTGCTTTTTTTTACATACTTTCTGTTTTTTTTGGGGTTCAGGTTGATCAAATACGCCTGTAGGGGTAGTGCAATGTGTTGAGTGTGGAGCCACAACGTTTCTATCAATGGCAGAATGTGTGGCTTCCGCATTCTGTGTTAAGCTGAATACTCAGAGAAGGCTAGTTACTGGGAGAGGCTTCTCGGGTCAGATTACAAATCTCAAGACTGTTCCAAGGTTTCACTCCTCTCAATCATACATTTTTTTAAAGAGTTTTCCTACTGTTTTTTTTTTCTCCTTACATGTGTTTTTAGGTCTTCTATTTCCTCCCTCCAGCACTTGAAGGAGGCACATTAATGAGAATTCTGAGAATTAGCTTGTCGTAAATCTTGGCTAGCATATTTTTAGACATTTAAAAGTGAATTCTTAAAGTTCGAATTCGCCTTCATAGTGTGGATAGAAAATTATAGTGCGTTTCATAGAAACCTGGATTTCATTTCGTTGCATGGTTTTTTGCCTATAGTAGATTCTAAATACATTCCACATTGATGATTCTGCTAATTCACCCTGTTTTTAGTTATATGTAATGTTGATTGGTGGGAAGGATCAGTTTCCCAATAATGCAATAAACAGTGATCCTTGTTGCTTTTCATGCCAGCTATTTTGAATTTGGCAGTCTGACCTTTTAATATTTCTCTTGTTCAGAAAGTGTTCCAGAAGTGTATTTAGGGTCACATATTTGAAATTCACTACACGTACTCGGGAGCTTCCATTAAAGTGCATTGGTTTAGGGGCTTTGGTTGACTTTGATGGTGCAACAACCTCTAAATTGGTTCCAGTTGTTGACCAGATGCTTTTGATGGGCAGTATATTTCTTACTTATATGGCTGGAGTAATTCCTGTTGAGAGATCTCATGCTAGTTATCGAAAGACTAATTCTGATAAAAATGTTTTTCCTGAAAGCTCAGACATTTCTGGTAGGTAAGGGTAAGCACACCAAGATGTCAAGGTTGAATTGTTTTTATCAGTTTAATTTGATGAATATTTTGTTTGGTGGGTTGAGAAAGACCTATAGTCTATTTCTAACTACAGGAGAGCTTTTGTGTCTTTTGCAGTTCAGCAAAGCAAAATTATGGACTTGAGTCAAAGTATGTACTAAATGTGGTGAGAGGAAAAATTTTGAATTCTCTAAATGCCTTGGAGGACAAGGCTTATTCTGGAGACATCATCCTTCAATCTGCCAAGAAACCCTTGAGTTTAAGTGCTGTTGCTAGGGGTCCAAAGTTAAGGTTGCTTTGGGCTGCTTTTCAGCAAGTTGAAGAAGAGGTAGGAATTGTCTTTATTTTCTTCAATATTGTCATATGCTATATTATGTTGTTTTGGTATAATATAGAATTTTGACAAATTGGAGTGAACATTGGATCTGTTCTAATTAATCTTTGAAATGTTTTTTCTAAACATGTCTTGGATACCATACCTTTTTATTGAGCTAGTGTTCAAACGTCTGAATAAGATTAATATATTGGGGAATATCTTTCTTCTATACGTATTTATTTGAATGAAATCTTAATGAATGCTATATAACTATTTTTACTAATATCCAAATAACTCGTTTAGTGATTCAGTTGCTTCGTTCTAATATATAGATGAATTCTCAATTTTTAACTTACCTACAAAACTTGACTACCATATGTTATCTCGAAATTAAAAATAATACTCCCAAAGTTTGATTCTCTATTGCTAATTTTCCCCCTTGTAATATTTTTATGAACAAAATTAAAATGCAGGCCTAAATGATTAAGTAGGTGTATGCTATTTTTTCAATTATTTTATTGCTATTATCAATTGTTTAAAATTGTTTTCCAGGTCAACAATATCATAAGCATTTCCAGAGCTGTTGGTATGGATGGTCTGTTTGGAAGGTTTTCAGAAATAATTCAGCGGTCCTGTCACCCTATCTGTGCTGCGTGGCTGGAAAAGGAATTTTTCCTTCTAAAGGGAAATGCTGACAAGGTATTTATTGAAAGTATAATATCACTCAATACTTAACTTTTGTCGTTACAGCTAGAAGTCTAGGTTGCATATATATGGGTACAGCTAAAACTCTAAAAGTACAATAAGGGTGCGAGTGGGAGGATATATTATATAGAAATATAAAACATAAGACAAGTAAGTAAGATAAATGCTATTTCAACAATGTTCTAATTTCAGGTTTTGGACAAAATTCCAAAAAATATCAGATAGTCCAATTCGGGTTTTCCAAAGTCAGGAGTTTACTTTAGATGGAGAAAAAGTGTAGAATTATAATCATTGATTAGAAAATTATTAATTGAGATTGCGGTATTATGCATGTGCATGTATATAGCAATTCTCAAGATAAAATATTGCATTGATTTTGCAATCAAGGACTATAACTCTACACATAAAGAACGCTTAGAATTGCTGAATTCAATGTAAGAATGGATATATGAAGAGGGCACAAGATTTGAAGGGGTGTAACAATTTGTTTCATTTAGGGAGTGTTTGACCCAACCGTTTTGAGGCTTGTACTTTCCTTGAAAGGAGAAGGTAGGTCAATTACAATTCTAGATAAGTTTTTTCTTACCCTTAATGAATACAAGAGCAAAAGGTACAACTTCTATTGAAGCTAACGGGAGGTGCTTCTCTTTTTATGCTTTGTTTGGATCAGGAATAAATCAAGGAAGAGAGAAATAAGTGGGACAGAAATGAAAAAAATAGAATAGAAATCATTGGGTTTGGGTGGACAGAAAAATGAAAGAAAGAAGTGGATAAATTGCTCTTGTTTGGATGAGTAGAAGAGAGTGGAAATAAATAACTAAATTATATGATATTTTTATACTAATTAAAGAAATAAATTTAATCCAAAAACTTCAAACTTTTAACTTTATTATTTTTTCCCTAACACGAATTATTTATTATTAAAAACTGTTATCCAATATAATTTATTAAGTTTTTAAATAACAAAACAAAAAAGTGAAAACTTGGGGCTTTTCTGCCCACTTTCTCTCCAACTTGGGGGTTGATTCTTTTTGGGTTCTCAGAGAAAGGCCTATCCTTCCTATTTCCTTCCATTAAACAGATAGTGAAACTATAGTTTGACATTGTTTTTAGGAACTTGCATCTATGATACTTGAAAAAGTGAAAGGAGATAACACTGTTGTTGAGAGCATTGCAAGGTCTGGCAAGAAAGATCTGTATTCAGAATTACTTTGGTATCTTACTTTTGATTCTCCCAGGTAAAAGCAACCTTATTATCTATTTTTTTTATTCATTGTTTATCTATTTCGTGTGCATTTTCTAAATTCAGGATCTACAAATCTGGCCTTGTATACTCAGGAAATCTGTTTTAGATCAATGATTAGTGTCCATATTGACATATTTTGTGTCCATGGCTTGCCATTTTCCTTTGAGGAGCACCCCCCCCTTATGCCATTTTTTCTTTTAATCCACTTTAAGTTTTGAAATTATATTGTTGTAGGGCAAACCCTCAAGTTGGTCCTCCTAAGTTATGTGTGCATGAGCTTATAAGTCTTTCGAAGATTTATAATCCAAGCTAGTCCCTCAATTTAAAACAACCAAGTTTGTCTTTAAGTGACTAACTTTGAGGAAAGACTAGTTTAGAACAAAAATCTTTGGCAGACTACTGTGCTGATGTGTAACTGTGATGGACGAATTTGAATATTCCTTTCTTAAAAGTAATCTTCTGATTTAAGAGACTCACCAGTCATCCATCTATTATCAGGGAGGATTGTTATTATGATTCGTGTATATTTGCTGTGCATGGGATTTCAATTTTAGAAGACTTAGTGGTAGCTCTAGCAGATGGGGTTGCAAGCATATATCTGGAGTTCAATTCGGTTGATAGTGATGTGTCAAGTAAAACCAATAGCTTGGATATGTCATTATGTGCTTTATCCACCAGAGAACTCCAAAAGCTACGTAACGAGGTACTTAATGTAGTTTTCAAATTTCAAGCGTGGGGGTCTCGTTTCTGTTTTTTGCCCATGGTCATTGGCTGCCCACAATGAGTTGTAAGAACTGAATGTGTAATACTTTTCTGAGAGAAGTTTCCACTATGGTTCCTCAGCTCCTCTGTAAAAAGTAATTATTCACTTAAAATAAAGTTCTCCATCTTTTGTTGAAGAATGTGTTTTGGAGTTATAGCAAAATTATTTTCAGAAAATCAACTGAACTGAAATTGTCACTGTTCTATTTTGATATTCCCACAACTTATGTTTTCCTGATATTATCCCTGTTTTATTTGATATTCCCATAACTTTGTTTTCCTGATATTTAGTAGTATAGGGAGAGAACAGGTAATATTGACAGTTTATATCTGCTCATTTAGTCATGGTTAACTTACATGTTTTTTTTTTTATTCTTATCCTACCAACCAAAATATACATCTTTAAAATCACGAATTTTGTAACCTGAAATTTATTACATGATATACGTGGTGTGTGAGATAGATAAGTAGATAATGACAAAGTTTATTAAAATAATTCTTTATCGACACAAAATATGTATTTCTTGCATTACTTTTAAAAATTAATGTCGGATAAAATGATACATTTTAACTAGCTTTTGGTGATTCATTTCTTACTAAACTCTTTTTTGGCACCCAAACCCAATAAAGTGGAGAGTCAAATGTATTGTGAGATTTACCTATTTCTGGCGGCATACATTTATTATTTATTTTAAATTTTGTATGAAATTTCACAGAGACTTTCGGTGATATTCTTGTTATCAGGTGGCTTTGAATCAGTGGTTATGCCACAACATGGACACAGTAGTGTCAATGTATGAGGATCGTTTCGACCTGTGTACTCTTGAGAGCAAACCCATTGATCTAACAGACAGTATTCAGATCGAAGAGCAAAATTGGTGGAAGAAGCTTACCCAGCAAAATTCAAAAACAACGTCACCTGAATTACATTGCATTGAGATTAGCCATTTCTCAATGCCTGTGAAGCGGACCAAGGAATTAAGAGCCCTAACAGGATGGTATATTTTCTCTTCACCCGTTATATTCATGCTTAATTAAATCTTGTCACTGCATTTCTCATTATGTTTGTTTAGACACTGTTAGAAAAATAGGTTTGACTTCATGAGGGGTGAATTGAAATTTAAAAACTTAACACTTTCTCAGAAAGAAAACTAAATTCAGATTTTCTTTGGATCAATTAACTCAGGAAAGTCTTGATCAAGATCTTTGAGATGTATTATCAATTTGTTTATATCCTAGATGTACAAACAATAAAATTCATATGCTCAAATGTGAAAGAGTTGGAGATCAAGAAGAAAAATGCAGAAGTTTATACAGGTTCACTTCCCAAAGAACCCTAATTAAGGCAGTCCACTAACTTCAAGTTTTTACAGACACTTCAAGTTTTTACAGACACTTCAAGTTTTTCAACACTTTACACTATTGAATCCTACAAGATCATACAACACTTGTGAAACCTTTCCACTGGCAAGTCTTGATAACCCTAATCAAAGAAAACAAATTTGGAACAAAATCACCTGGACAATGAAGTTTAAGAAAATTCCCTCTAGAAGCAATGCTTAGTGATTCACACCAAGAATGAGATGCAACACTTAAAACCTGATCTTTAGAAAGATTTTTCAAAATGAGAGCTCCAAGAAAGTTCTTCAATAATAAAGTCTTCAATTCAATTTGTAAAGAAGTTACTTGAAAAACTATTTTGAGTTTTCTATTTGAAGAGAAAAGAATTTTCAATCGGTTAAAACGAGTTTCAATCCATTGAATTCACTTGAATTGACTTCTTTAGTGATTATAATCGATTGATTCAAATTCTAATTGGTTGAAACAGTACGAATTTGGTTTTTAACAAAAATTCCAAGATTTTGACCAATTTAAAACATGTTTTAATAGATTGAAATGTTTAAACTTGTGTTTTTTTACTAAGCAGGGTATATTTCAATTAATTAAAATTTCTTGACTTTCATTTAAACCAAGTGAAATAATGTAAAAATTCTTGAAAACAATTTTAGCACATAATATATGAATGTCAAGCATCACATCACACCCTCCCTCAAACAAACCTTAAACCTAAGAATTATAATTCAACAAGACTCGAACAATAAAATCATCAAATCTGTATCAAGGTTGAAGCAAACTTCAATTCTTCATCTTCAAATGGTTGGAGACATCAAATCATACCTTCAAATCTATCAGACCCTGCTTGTCCAATTTTTTCAACTGAGTTCCACATTTTGTGTGTGCATAATGTAGTCGTTATTGCCAACTGTTATCTAAATTAGATTGTTTGGCACATGCTTTGCTAATATATTGTTGGGTTTAACTTGGAAAATAAGGTCCCTTTTCTACTGTTGGGTCCAAATTAGACTTCTAAATGCTTAGCAAATGATATATTTTAACAACTGTCAGCTGGAAGGAATGGTTTTGAATCGAATGAGTAATTGAAATTGTACAAGCACTGCATTGGTTAATGATTTATTAGTTGAACCAGTAGTAATTAAATTAATATTTTAAATAATAAAATAATATAAAATTCTAAGAAAATCTAGATACAAAAATTGTAAATTACTAAAAATAACTAAATTATGTTTTACAAGAGAAAAAAATAATAATAACTGGTAAAATAATTTATATCAATGCATAATTTTTAAATGCGTTTTTTTATCTTAAAATATTTTACATTAAATTAAAAAAATTAAATTATGATTTTTTTTAAAGGCCGGTGCAATGTGGTTTTCTGCACTGGTTTTGGTCTGGTTTGAAGCGATTTGCACTGGTCTTGGGAAGATTTGTTTCTTATTTTCGAATTAACTGACCGGTGACCAGATCAACTCCTGGTCTTATTTTCGAATTGGCTGGTCCTGTTTTCAAAACAGAGGTTGCCATATTTGCAAGGTTAAAATGAGACATCGTCGGCATGCAAGACAAACTGTTAACTGTCAAATTTGGATGGTAGTTGATTGTAGGAATTACATTGAAACGCAGTTGGCAGTGTCTAAATGTGACGAAGGTTAGAAACTAAGATGAGCATAATAGTGTTTGGATTAACTTAAATACTGCTTATAATTAAAATTGTATAGCAGTCGTAAACCATTACTTTGAGTGTATTGGCTATTTTCTGTTGTACTATTTCATTAATCCATGTTTTTTTAATTGAATTTTAGACTTTTTTTGGTTTTTATAATTTTTTTAAGGAAATTCAGGTTTAACCATCTGCTTCTATTTTCTTTTAATATTTTTTCTTACATATTTTCAAAACTTTTATATTGTTTTTGGCCCGTGGACCATATTATTAGTCTGTGGATCAAGTGTGTTGGATGCAATCCATGCAAAATATCGTCCTATTGGTTAGCAGGTTAGCCCCGTGTAGTTCAGTTAAAGGTGGACTAAAATGGATCAGAGTAGCTTATATATCTATCTTCCTGTTATAATTAAACAAGGCTCTTTTAATTTGAGCAATTCGGGTATATCTACTCTTAAATTTTAGCCTGTTAAGATCATGATACTTTACAAGAAATAAAGGTACACGCTCCCACCCTTTCTCACTTTAGAAACACTCGTTTTGGAGAAACTTTCATTCAGTAAGTATAATTGGTGTTAATTTTGATGTATTGTAGGCGATATTCCTTCAGCCTTTTCCTGGAGTTGTCTGACATCACCATGCCCATAATCAGAGCAGTTATTGATAAAGTGAGTGATGCTATCTCATTCTTTTTAGTTAGCTTGATTGGGAGATCTTTAGGACTCATTTATACAGGCATTAGGCAGTCTCTCAAATGGAAGTGAGATAACTGGTACACTTGTGTTGTGTTGTCTTGTAGTGCCATCAATTTTTCATCATTGTTTTATCTTTCTTTTTGCTTCATTCCACAGTGGCATTTACAACAGAATTGTGGTTTAGATTCCATCAAATGGAAAATATTTCATTATTTTCATTCATCTCCTTTTCGGTCGCCTCATGCATAGTTATTATTTATTTATATTCTATTTCTGGTTTTACATTTTCAATACAATGCAAGCAAAATAGGTTTTCTTATCTATATCTATACTTCTACACTAATACATGAAAGAGGATACTATTTTAATGTAAACATTTTTCTTGCTATTTTGCTCGTATTGTTGTAACTATTTTTATTTATTTATTTATTTTGGTAACTGTTTTTGTTTTCCTATTAGACACATTTATGTTCCATTAGTTTGAATAATGAAAATGTGATTTTTTTTTTAATTTATAGTTAAAATATGTATTTAATTTATATATTTCTATTTATTTAATTTAATTGTACTTTGAAACAGAAACTTGTGATCCGCTATAGGTATTTATTATTTATTTAACTGGCTTGATAATCATGAAAGCTTATTTATTTCGAGATAATGCCAAATTTGTTATTAAAGGTTCAAAGTTGGACGGAATATCAATATATGGAGGCTTTTTCTTCAATTTATTTTGCAATATCTGCAATTTTTAAACCAATTCAGCTTACTCAACAATCAAATAACATTGCAAATATCAAAAAGATCTAATTAATTGTTTTTAAAAATGGTTGATGAACCAATAAATTGCTTTTAACATAAATATAATATAATGTTTATTAGTTCATAAAATATTTAAAAAAGGCTTAAAACTTTTTGCTTTTTAAAGTTGCAAAAGGAATTGTACCTTTGCAAATTGTCTCCCAATTTACAAAATGTCAAGAATTTTATCTTGACTTGTTTAAACTATAACAAAAAGATAATTTTGTGCTGATATTTCTTTTAACCCACTATAATTAAGATAATTTTGTTGACAAATACTTTTTCAGATGTTCCAATTAAATTTAAATTTTCAACACCAAGCAATATCTCATGTATAAGATAAGATCACGACCAAACTTGTTAAACGTACACGTCTTAAATGTAACATAACATGATCAAACTCTGATGGGTGATTGATTCACTCTAGCAATAGTCCTTTTGTCAGTCCTATTTGGATTATATATTTTTTTTCATCGAAGAGCATAGAAGAGAAATAGATCCAGATGAAAGAGAAAATGTAGACAGATTTAGAAAACATTTTTTTCAGATTATGCAATCATTTTTTAAAATTTATTTTCAGATTTTATTTTTTGGAATTTATTTCTTGAACTATATTTTTATATTTCGAAATTGTTTTTCAGAATGAGATTTTGATTTTCCAATTCTATTCTGAAATTTTATTTATAAAATACAAAAATCTATTATAGATTTAATTTTTTAATTTTTTTTATATTTTAGATTTTCAATTCCAAAACAAAAGGTAACTTTGAAAATTTTAAAATATATCGGATGCATGTCATAATTCATCGGGGTGCAGGAAGAATTAACTTTGATAACTTTGGAAGAAGATTATAAAATGATAAGCCCACTTTTTTGACATGCCTAAAAATCTTTAAGGGCAATTACTAGGGCTTCACCCTCCAAAATAACGAGTTTCTTCTTGCATTTTCATAAGTTCTTCTCTCTTTCATAAATTTTCTCGTATTTCAAAAAATATTTTTATATAATATTCTGAATTATGTATTTTAGAAATTAATTTTAAAATTTGTAATTAACTTTTGGATTACATAATCTAAAAATCTTTTTTTTTCCAAACACATAATCCGAAAGTTTTTTCTAATCTCCAGATTATGTAATTTGGAATTTTTTTTTAAATACGTGTCTGAATTATATAATCTGAAAACTATTATCAAATTCAGACTTTCGGATTATATAATTCCGAATTATATAATCTAAAATATGAGGTCACACAAAGGATAAAAAAATATTTTATATGGAGTGTTAGATGGAGGTGCAGAAAGAAACAGTCCTCCATAATTAGTGTACTCTGAATTATAAAAGACAAAACCTTCTAAAAATGACTATAATCATATTATAATTATAGTTTATTGTACTACATCTCAGTTTTTTTTTTTTTTTTTTATTTTTAAAAAAAATTTTATTTGGGGTTTTGTTTGGTGAGGTAGTGGTAGGTTTTTTTTTTTTTTTTTCATTTTGAACAAAATTTTGATTGGAGGTATGATTAGGTGGTTGATGAAGCATCACTATCCAAAGTTTGAAAAGAAACCAAAATTTGATTATAGGGAAATGGACATCTCTTTAGGTCACATTAGAACAATGCTTTGTAATCAAATATAATTATAATATCATCTGATGTCGGAAATTATTGTGGTTTGTGTGGACCACAAGAAGTAACCACTTTACTGTCTTTATTGCACGGTTGCGCATAATCAAACTGTAGTCATTTCATGTTCATATATTGTCTAGGTAATAAAATCAAATCTGCTACAGAAAAACCAACACTACAATTTTAAAAGTGAATTTTGCCTTTTCTCTTTCTAAAATTATAACATCAAACATTTTTAAACTGGATCTTATCAATGCTACAAAATATGATACCCTCTCATGATTAAAACTTTAGATATTTTAGATGTGATAATTTTAATTATGTTAATATACTTAACATTTACATGATAGTCATAGAATGTTGTTTAATTTGAGATAAAAAAAATCCAAAAAAGATGTGGTTTTATTTTTTTAGCAATTTTTTTTTGAGAAACTTAAAGCCAGAACATTCAATATTTTTTTTTTTATATGGACTATATAAAGGTCTATTTATAGGTCTATAAATGCTTAATATTCACCCATTTTGAGGATAGTGGACCTTGAATATGAAGATTGTAAAGAAATGTCAAATTACTTTCATAAAGATGATTTCACCACGATATAAATAAATTTTAAAATCTTCATTATATTCTTATTCCATATTCATTATATTCTTATTAGTCCTTTTAAAACATCTTTTAATATTTAAAATATTTATGATTGTACATATCATTTTCTTTTTAACATGGTAACTAATGAGTTCACCGCATTTAAGTATTTAACCCAAGGTACAGACTCGTTTAACTCTCAAACAGTTCCATCAAATTTTTTCTTTTTGGAATAAATGATTAATTTAGTCTTTATAGAATTGTATTACATTTTTAAATTAATTCCTGAATCTAAGAAAATTTTCAGAGTTTTATTAGAGACTTTAATGAATAACTTTAGTAAGAAGTTTCGTTTAAGTTATTTGAGAAGGTTGAGATATATCTGAATTGTCTGTATTTATAGTAATATTTTATTTACTGATAAAAAAATATTTTTTAATTTTTATTTTCATTTTGTTCATTACTCCAACGAATTAATTAGCAATATTATTTTTAAAAATTTAGATAAAATATTAAAATTTTTATGAACTTCTTCAAAATTTTCTTAGGTTTTAACTAATACATCTAAAGAGATACAATTTCAATAACTAAATTAGTTTTTATACCCATTTCAAACTTAGAAGGAGAATTGTAGGACCTTAACTTTGTGTAGTGTGTGTAATGTCCACTAATGGAGCAAACATTTATGGCCATTGTCACTTTTTGTATTTTCCTTTTGTCCTTTCCTTTGTGTAATTTAGTCAACTGAGAACAAAATTTTACCCACAATATTTTATAATAGAATAAAATATGTTGCCAATAACAAGGTAAAAGATTCATTATCAAGAAAGATTGCACACTAATTGACTATTAAGAATGAATGAATAATTAATTCATTATTTTTAATTTTTTGTTTATTAATTTTCTAGTCACTTATAATGGATGTGTGTTGAGACTGTGTTGAATGCACATCTACCTTTTTCTAATATAAAAAATTCAATGACTTGCCATTTTGAACCAAAGAGGTTATCAAAATGATATGACCATTTATTATTTTTAGTAACAGTTTCGTAATTATATTTAAAATATTATAATAAACAAATTTCAATTATTGTTGTAACATTTTTCATATAAATGTTATTATAAATAATATAAACATAAAAGTGTTATATTTTATATAGAAATATTATTATAAGTAAAACTAAGCTAATATATAATATTATTTTCTTTAAAATGTACTAAAAGAATTTTTTAATTAAATAAATAAATAAAATAAAATGAAATAGAATACAATTTGTTTGTATTTTTTAAATCATGATTTCACTATAAAAAGTTTATTAAATATAAATTAATTTAAAGATAAAAAATAATTAGTCATTAATATTTATTAAATTAACACTATTGAAAAACACAATATTTCCTGTTAATGGTTTTAAAATTTTCTTTAGGAAATACTTATAAATTTTGCTATGAATAATAATTTGCACGAAACTCTTATCAATTTTTTTTTTCAAAATGTTTTTGCACAAAATTTATATGAATTTTACTATACTTTTACTTATTATTTATTTGTTTTTTCATTTGAGTTTACATATTAAAAGAAGTAAAAAAGTTGCAAGTTCTTTTTTTGAGTTTTTCATGCATATTTTCTTGGAGAAAAAAATTCTATTTTTACCATTGATAAAATAATTAGACTGTTTAGTAGACTGTCTAACGATAAGAATTAAAGTATAAATAACAACAAGTGTAATGTGATATCAACACAAGAATTTTATCCTACTTTATCAAATTTGAGTTACGTTTAGTCTTCTTAAGTAACTTCTTAAGAGCTTCCACTAACCAACTAATTACACCAATATTATCATATCTTTAGGTTACAACGAGTATTCCTACCTCTTTAGGTTATACTTAAACTTTTCCTAAGATTAAGTACTCTCAAGAAACAAAAAACACTTTCAAAGAAACCACAAAGAAAGCTCACACTAGTACAACTTCACAAAGAGAAGAATTACAATGATTTCACACACAATCTAAAAGACTAGACACTCTAGTATTTTCAACAAGATCACTTGTATAACTTGATTTGCTTGGCTTGCCTTACCATTGTTCTTCACATTCAATTGTAAAGATATCAGACAATTTATCACCCATCAAACTAAGAGTCTAAGAGTTTTGATGATAACCAATTGATGTGAATTGATTAGGAGATGATTCATTAATAGACACTTTCAAGAATTAAGATCAAGATTATCAAACAACTCAATAACACAACAAGAACAAGAAAACCGATTGAAATGTCAAACAAACTCAATGAACCGAATAGAAACCCATTTTAGAGTAGATGAATCGATTAGAATGATGTAAAATGCATTTGAACTGATTAAAAAAAGAACAACACAATTCCACCGATTAGAATCAAACAATAGCAACATTCAACCGATTGTAATTCAAGAAACAACAACAAGACATGTTTAGAGTTTGATATGGAATGAAAATGGAAGAAGAAGATGAAAGGTTGGTGAAAACTTAAGTGGTTGTAGACAAGGGAATGCTCACGCCACTTGAAGGATGAATGGATCCAAGATGAGTGAAGAATGCCGCTACTTGAGAGTTCCCATAGACCTACAAGATAAAACTAGGAGAAGGAGCACAAGTCTCACAAAATCTCTCTCAATTTGAGAATAGTAACTTTACTTCAATTTCAATCTAATGTATCTTTACAATAGTCAAGCTCCTCTTTATATAGAAAAGAGGGTCGGTCACATGAAAAGGCATGGGAAGGCAAAGGCATATGAAAATGCCGCCCAAAATGCTCCATGGAAAATGTGACTTTTGGTACTACTCTTCATAAGTCCTATACTCCTATTCATACTTCCCTTTTTATGTTCTATTTTAAATCTATTCTAAAGATATTACAAAAAAGATATTAATTGGGCTTGGGCCTCATCTTTTGAGAAGACTAATAAGAAGAACTTCAAATGCTTTGGGCCTTGTCCATTTCATCTATTGATGAAGTCTTTATTTGCTTGTTGAGATGACCCGTCAAGTTTAACATCCTTGGTCATCTTCATGTACTTTTTGGTCACATCACCAATACTATAAGATGTATTTTGGTTTATAACCAAGCTTACTCATGTACATAACAATTAGAAATTATATATTAGATGATCATGAGATCCAAGCAGATGATATAAACTAATAAACTTCACAAATAATATATTAGACGGTCATGAGAGCCAAGCATATGATATGAACTAATAGACTTCACAAAGAACATATCAAATAGTACACGTTGTGAAGATTCAATATGACAAACGATGCTTTATACATGGTAGACATTATCAAAGAACTGAAACTGACAAAGGATAAACATGTCAAACAATGTAAAGAATACAAGTTCTAGACTATACCGTGAATGCACAATAGATGATGTGTTAGAAGGAAGAAAGATGACATTACACAAAATCTATTTGACATTGTCAAATACGATATATCCATGAAAGACGATGACGTTGAGCGAACAAGCTAGAAGAAGTCTTAGTTGAAAGAGACACACGATATCTTAGAGGAACTCGCTAGATGATGTTCAAGTTATGAAAGAGCTATACAAAGAATTATAGAGATGATAAATGATGTCTACATAAGAACTTAATGGACCAAACTCTTTATATAGTGTTAGAGAGAGCTAGCACAATGTTAAACAATGAAATCTCTACAATGCATCAGACGATGATCAAGTCATACATGTGATAGAGGATGATGCGCGTTGGACGATCTATAAATTAAAACATGAATAAACTAAACGTACAATTGAACACATACAATAATGTTCACATACAGATCTTATCATATCATGATTCTCACACAATCAAGAAGGAATAGACACTTACCTTGATCCATGAGTGATCCTACTTGAGCAGTTACTTTATCTCATTTGTCCTAATCTATCTTTTAGCACTCCTTTGTCCTAATCTATCTTTTAGCAATTTCGTTCTTGTCACACACTTTCGTGATGGTTAACAGTGAGACAACTATTATTTGCAAAGACAGAACCCTTTTCTCTTAATTCCCAATCTCCATCAGATGTAGGTTTTCATTAGGTATATCATCATATTCTCACGTTAACCAATGGACCTTTAATTATATTATTATTATTAAATCATATTCGGGCCCAAAGCCCAAACTCTAAGTTATGTGAGTCACTTTATAGAAATTAATTTACATAATTTCTTACATTCTCCCACTTGACTCATATGAGTTATAACACTTTCATGATTTAATAATTACATAAATGCGCATTTAAAAGGCCTTACATAAATTGGTTATATCATTAATCAAAATCAAGGATACAGAAATAATAAAAGTCATGGCGGTTACATGTCATTTCAATCAACACATATCCTTCCATGTACTACTATATCATTCTTTCTCCTTAATATGACTTTATAGTGAGAAATCCATAATAGGTTCAAACATAATGTCATTTTCATCAATAACAACATAGTTTGTTTTCCACAACATAATTTACATGCATATACATAAAGTAGAAAACATAAGTTTTAGAAACTTTATTTATCAATGAGCTCAGAGTGTCAAATAAGCATTAATAACAACATTCATTATTCACTAGTAGACATAATGCCCATATTTACAACATGACCAGTAAATGTTTTGGCCGGTAACCCTTTTGTTAAAGGGTTAGCAATCATAAGATTAATGCTAATATGTTCTTTTGACACTCTATGTTTATGAATTTCTTCTTTAACAACAAAGTATTTCAATTCCATATGTTTAACACCTTTGGAATACTTGTCGTTTTTAGAAAAGAAGACGGCTGCGGAGTTATCACAATAAATTCTCAGCGGCTTGGCAATAATGTCAACAATTCCAAGTCCTGAAACAAAATTCCGCAACCAATTAGCCTGAACTGTGGCCTCAAAGCATGCAAATTCAGCCTCCATGGTGGATTCAACAATAACTGTTTGCTTCGCACTTTCCCATGAAATCGCTCCTCCGGCTAAAAGATACACATAGCCAAATGTTGACTTTCGTGTATCCACACAACCAGCAAAATCTGAATCTGTATATCCAATCACCTCAAGATGATCAAATATTTTATAAGTAAGCATGTGATCCTTCGTTCCTTGCAAGTATCTTAAAACTTTCTTTGCAGGTTTCCAATGATCCAATCCTGGATTACTCTGGTATCTTCCAAGCATACCAACTGCAAAACTAATATCTGGTTGTGTACAAGTTTGAGCATACATTAAACTCCCAACAATAGATGCATAAGGTATATTCTCCATCTGTTTCCGTTCCAAATCATTCTTTGGACATTGCATGAGAATAAATTTGTCTCCTTTCTGTA
>Ga0123342_1001790_pt1 | contig 36291 bp, 15 predicted proteins | sample Turbeawhitnodule_FD_89960 | JGI IMG/M metagenome (GOLD analysis project Ga0123342, IMG submission 89960) | Root nodule microbial communities of legume samples collected from Mexico - Turtle bean Mexico white nodule | ecosystem: Host-associated > Plants > Roots > Nodule | place: Mexico: Nepantla... | reverse complement strand
TATTTAATTCTTTATTGTATTTATTTTAAAATTATTTCTTTAATATTATAATAAATTATTTAATTTATCAATTTTTAATATAAATTAGTTAAATTAAATTTATTAAATTAATTAAGTGTTTGAATTAAAATTAATTGAGTAAAAGAAAAGATGTACTTAAATTATTTAAATGTAATATAAAATATTTTATTATTTTAAAAATTATTTATTTTAAATTTATTTTACTTATATATTTTCATACATAAATTAAACAATATAGATTATTATTTGTTATATATTTTAAAATAACTTTTTGTTGTATAAATTAAAGAATTTTTTTTATAAATTATATACAGTTGTTTATACATTAGATTTATTTATTTGTTGTATAAATTTAAAATAAAATAAATTGAATTTTTGAAAGTTTTAATATAATTTTTATTAAATTATATTTAAGTTACATATTTAAGAAAATTTCCACATGCCCCACATTAATAATATTAATAATAATAATAAGTATAATAAAAATCATAATATGACAAAAGAACTTGTCTGGTTAAAACTTTTTTGTCACTGGGAGGATTTGGATTCGAGTTTGCCGACGCCAACGAAAATCCAACGTATAATCCAACGTATAACTGTCCGTTCTTGGCCCATGTTAGATCCTTGTTTTCTTGTAGTGTTTTATAAATTTATTATTTTTTTACTTTTTTTTATTAGTATTAACACCTTACTATTATTTTAATAATAATAATATTTTATATTTTATTATTTTTATTATATTATATAATTAATCACGTTTATTTTATAATAATAATAAATTAATAATAAGAATTAATCATGTAAAAAAATTTATATATAATATTTATAAATATAATATAAATATTACATAATTATTATTTATCTTTAATTTCTAATACCATCGATATATCATTTCATAATCTCGTATAAAAAAAAGTATGTTAAATATATAATAAAATTTTATATCTAAAAAAATAATTGCAATTAATTTAAGTATAATTAACTTAAATTTGAAATTTTAGGTTAAGATAAAATAAAATATGTAATCTATAAGTTGTATTAAGTATTCAAAATATACTTTATAATATTAAATAAATATAACTATGATAAAAAAACTAACATGTTGAATGCGTGACTTCCTCTTTAGAGAGAAAGGTTGAACGGAAACAATTCTTAGTGGAAAAGGAACTTCCTTTTTTGGTGAAAGAGAGTCTGACATGTTATATAGGGAACAAAATGTAATGAAAAATATTCAAGTGTCAGAACCAAAAATCATGAATTATTATTTATGCAAATTAGACTCACACTATTTTATCATATTTAAATCTAAGGTCTTCAATTAAAACTTATTTACTGTCTATTATAAGCGATCGATACATACGTATTATAAGTAAAATGATATTAACAATTTTATTCAATAAATTAAATTTTATTTGAATACAACTTTTCATTAGAAAATAAATTTTTAAAATAAACATCAGAAATATAATATTTTTTATGTCTAAGTGAACTTAGAAAATAAAAATAAAAAACTCTAAATTTAAATCCTTAATAATATACATTTTCTTAATATGATATTTTTAACCTGTTTTCAAGATATTTTGAAAGATTACTTTTTTTAATATATATATATATATATATATATATATATATATATATGTCTTGTTTAGGTATAATAAAGTGGGGTTGGCTTACCACTAATTTAAGAAGATAAATTGATATTTTTTAACTAAAAGTTAAAATAAAGATATTTTGAAAGATTACTTTTTTGTATCGTGTTATTTGAAGGATATTAAAACATTGTAATTTAAATAATTAATATTTACTGTTAATTTCTAATTATTAATTATAATGAAATAATTTAATATATAAAATAATAATTTAATTAGTTAATTTAAAAAAAACACATAATTAGATGTGTTTTTAATATGTATTTAAAAAGTAAAAATTATAAAAAAATAAATTAGAATTCTCGATGCACTCTAACTATGACTAATCAATGAGTGTTTCTCCCTACACTCCCAACAAATGGCTTCTTGCACCTTATCATTTTCGAAAAAAATAATTTTAGTCCTTTTAAAAATGATTTTTAAATTATATTTTTAGAATATTCTAGAACATACTTTCTAGAACATATTTTATGAATTTTAGATTTATCATTTTAAAAATTAAAAAAAATATGTTAAAAAATATATTCTGAAATGGTTTTTTACCTTCTGAATTTCCTATTTAGAAAACACACCTTGCTTACTTACAAACTCTCAAAAACATATTTTGTTTAGAAAACTCCTATTCCATAATCACCCAAAAAGATAATTATGATATTTATTTTGAAAAATGTGGGGTGCATGAATAAATATCCCTAATCAATGTTGACTGAGTCAATTTGGACAATAACAAATTTGTTGGTTTTAGTGTGTTTTTATTGGTGAACCAATAACTTATTTCATGACATCTAATGTAATTTGTTTGGACAATTGAATGGCAATATTCAAACTTTTGAAACTAACAAAGTTATTTCACCATTGTCAAAAAATTGCAATAAATTTAGGTAACTAATATTTACTTAATTGGTAGCCGTAATGAGTTTGTTGAAGTAGCAGAGTTGAAATGAAGCCTGAAAATGGGATCTAAAAGGCTGGTAAAATCAAAGTTCCTTTGTGTTTGACAAGAAATCCATCTCGCCACACCCGCATGATGTTTTCCGGTTGCGTCATGTTTAGGAGCACCACACTCCACATGGTTGACCGAGTTACTTATTTTTCTGTACCTCCTCTCCACGCACCTACCACGAGACTCACTTTCTTTTCTCCATCTTCCCCTTTTCTTTTCAAACTCAAACCCACTTCCCTCTTCACCTCCTCCTCCTCCTTCTTCGCTCTCACTTCCCCTCCACGATCCACCATGCTGCACCACGATCCTCTTGTCTCTGACATCTACGCCACTGCCATTTCCGCCACTGTCGCCTTGTCCCTACTCAGATTGTGGCAAGAAACTGCAAAACGAGGCATATTCGACCAGGTGGGTCGGAAGATTGTGTTTTTGCTTCTGGGGTAGGGTTAAGTTGAAGAAAATGATGCTGGGCTTTGGAATTTTTGGCTAATTTAGTGTTGACGTGTGAAATGACTGTTTTTGCAATGCTTTAGTGGAGTGTTTTCCATGTTTTTGAATCGGGAAAAATTAAGTTTACTTTTTTAGTTAATGGGTGCCATTATGAAGTTGATGAAAAGTGGGATTTTTTTTTTATATTGAAGCAGAAGAAATGTAGAGATCACAAAGAATATTAGAACCGGGAAAAGTTTAAATTATTATTGTATGTTGGAATGGCTACTCTCCTTAGGCATCATTTTTGTCTCCAATTTTGACACATGTCATCATATCATGTTGGTGCCTACACTAAGGAAGCACCAGTATAAATCTTTTCGTCTGTTACTTGAGTGCTCTCAGCCTATGCTTTTGTTAACCATGTTGATTAATCCTTTGTTGACCCACAGAAAAATAGGCCAAGGACTTATTGTTTCTCTAGTATAGGGACTAATAGATCAACTGTATACGATTTACTGTTCCAAAGGGTGTTGCTATCCCCTTCGACCATGGTAATTTTTTAAGAGAAATGCTTTATTGCTATCTTGCTTTTTTCTCTTTAAGATTGATGTCTTATGCATCTAGAAGCAGTGAGTTGTGCAGTATTTTGGTTCATTTTCATTGTGCTATGCTGTCTTTTGAAGAGTCTCATGAGTATTTTGAATGTTGTTTGTGATTTAAAAATAGATGTTGAGTTGCTGTGCTTCTAATGTATCTTGTTTGCTTTAGCAGAATTCTCATGAACTATTTTTAATGTTTAGAAATTAAATAGGAAACTTGTACATATAAGCATTGGGCTGATGTTCATGCTCTGCTGGCCACTATTCAGGTAATTCTATAGTGTATGAATTATGGAGCCTGTTCAAAGCTCTGTTGCAATTTCCCTTCTTGAATGACCTTTCTTAACTCATTACAGTACTGGGAATATGGCTGCGTTCTTTGCTGCTCTAATTCCGGGAGTGAATATAATTCGGATGATTGTTACTGGACTTGGACTAGTGAAAGATGAGGCCACAGTGAAATCAATGAGTAGATTTGGAGATCACAGGTTGCAATATTGTTCTCTTGAGTCCCAATGAGAAATATTTGAATCTGTGAAACAATTAAAACATGGCTCATTCTACATTTAATTCTGTCTATAAAAGTATATGTTATATTGTCAAATGGTTAAGCTGATGCTGATCAATCTAAACCAAACAAAACAGATATATTTGACTGTTTACTATGGTATATAAAAATCAAGATTTGAGTAATGGTATAAATTATAAGCCATGCCAAATATATTTGGGTTGTGGATGTCCTTCCTGAGAATAAAAGTAAACAATTTATTTGAAATTCCATTGATTGGTAATTCATCACATATCATTTCATTTCTTCTTGATTGGTTCTCAGTTCTTCTTTTGCACCAGGGAACTTCTTAAAGGACCTCTGTATTATGCTACGACTATTACTTTGGCATCCATAATATACTGGAGAACTTCCCCTATCTCCATTGCTGCAATATGTAATCTGTGTGCAGGAGATGGTAATGTTACCACCAGGTGTTCTTTTAAAAGTATTAAATTAGGAAAGAAAGAAAGAATCACCTCTCCATCCCTATCAGGAGTAGAGAAACCTCATTGTGTTACTCCTAACAAGGAGTGTATCTGATTTTTTATTCTTAATGTTGTTTCAGGCATGGCTGATATTGTTGGAAGAAGATTTGGTGGTGAAAAGATACCTTACAACAAAGACAAGTCCTATGCGGGTTCAATTGCAATGGCATCTGCTGGATTCTTAGCTTCTATAGGGTAACTTTCAGTGGGCTTCTGTTGTTTTTATTTTATTTTGCTCTTAAAAGTGATAACCTATTTGATCCACGATCCTATTTAACAGTTAGTGTTTGGCAGGTATATGTGGTATTTTTCCTCATTTGGATATATTGAGGGAAGCTGGAAATTGGTTTTAAGTTTTCTGCTAGTGTCTATTGGCACAGCATTTGTGGAGTCCCTTCCGATCAGCACAGAGCTTGATGACAACCTCACGGTTCCCCTCACCTCCATATTGCTGGGCACTGTTATTTTCTGATATGAAGCATATTGTAGTAAAACACACGAGGCACTAGATATCAATTCTCTATATCTTCCCATCAGTTAGAAAAGTTGTCTGTTTTTGGGACAGAAAAACAGACTGATACTTGTAGTGTATGTTCACAATCAATGCTATAATGCATAGAGGGCAATTTTCTGCCTTGTGTTCTTTTTATGGATGAATGCTTTTTTCTGGTTCACAATTCAGCTGAGTATTTTTTGAACATGTCTGGTTATAACCATTACATAATAACTCTTTTAATGTTTCCTTATTGGAAAATGTGAAATGTTTACTTAACATCTCTTCCTCTGCCAACAGCAAGAAAACTTGCACAAAACACACTCCTATGTCCAAAATCTCTATAACCCATATACTAGGCCCCTACCTAGCCAGAGATCACACCGAACCTCATTCCAACCACCTCAACTATGAAACATATCCAACTGTACTTCATCTCTAGAGCTTAATAACTCCAATGGAAGGACCTGCATCCCCACCAGACCAGTCACATCACTAGCACATATATGTGCTGTTGGACTCACCCCACTTCCATCGTTGCCTTATTACAACTATCTTTTTTGTTAAATAATACTTTGAAGAACTAAAACAACTATATTATAATAATATAATAATGTGAATGAATTTTGGCGAGATGTAAATGTATATTAAAATGAGATTGTGTTATATCACTATTAATTTTAAATCCAATAAATTGATAAAATGTGTCTACAATAGATTCTATGATGCACAGTAAAAACTGATCTTTTATACTAACAATTGCTTTCTACCATTGAAAAGAAAGGTTATTTTTAAAGTGAATTTTAAATTAGTTTATCTGCATTTCTATCCATGGGATTTATCACTTCTTCCTTTCTCTAATTCATCTCAATAAATCCACTCACATTTATTACTTCTACCAAATAAAGTCAAAATGAACAATGAATTCATGATCAAATCTTCATGTCTCAAAACTAAAATTATTCTTACTTCTTTTACTATTGTTCCCCTACACTGCTATAATCATGCAAATGGAGCACTTTGAGACACAGATAATAGACTAAAGCTACTTCCCATTCCATTACTCTATAGTTCATACATTTGAGATTTAGCTCCTTTTGAAAATTAAGAAAATTATGAATTGAGAAAGTAAAGTCCTTAATTTGAAGTGATTTAACTGCTTCAAATTAAATGAGTCAAGTCCTTTTCCATACACAGTAGCCACGAGGTTCATTGTCTCCACTTTTTCGTCACTTTCTGGTAACTATTGTTTCTGATCTCAAATACACTGTTGCACTCATTCATCATCTTACCTTCAACGTGCTTATTCGCACACGATACAACAGGCTGAGGTAAGAATCAAAGTAATAAGACAAAAACTATCTGTGTTTCATAATATTATCTGTTGCATTTTTTATGATTATGATCCCAATAAATACGAGACAACTCTAAATTAGGATGCACACACTTAAATACTTTGTGTTTTGAAATCACTTTAACTCTATGACAGTTTCTATACAATTTTTCTGGAAAAAGTTGCACATTATAATAAGAGAGAAGTATCCAAAGTGGTGATGAAGAAAAATTAATAATAATAATAACTATAATAAATATAAAATATAAGATTTAAGATATGATTTTTGTTAAGTAAAATTTTAAAATTTCCAAGTCTTACCATTTATTTAACTAAATTAATAAGTTATTATGTAAGTTATATAGTAAATTCTTATAGAATATTTAACGTATTCCATCCTTAACTATATATTATATATAAGTTATTTAAATAAATAATGTGCTTTGTATCAATGTGCAAACTAATAGGAAAATAATGTTTCGATAAAAAAATTTAAGTAATGTAAGTTAAATACTTACTTTAATTTTAGTATTTTGAATTTTTTTTTTATAAACTCATTAAATATATACAAATGTATTATAAATGCTTAAATATATTCTGTGTTTCAGACTTATATTAGAATGTATGTTAAAAAAAATAATTTTAAACTAATTATATATCAAAATGAATATAAAGCAATTAGTAACTAAATTATTGGTAATGAATGATAAATATCAATTTAAAAATTAGTTTATAGCACTAGTACAAAATATGATTTTTACGACTCTGTATAAAGAAGGTTCGTAAAGAACAACTGTTATAAAAGAGGCGGTGATATTTTTATAGTTTTTCGCAAAATTTTGGTGTTTATAATGATGGTTCTCGCCTGAACCATCGCTATATATGTGTTTAAGTGTTTTTAACGACGGTTCCTTGTTGAACCATCGTTATAAATGACTCTTGAAGCACCATTTTCCGCACGGGCTCCCTTCACCTTCACTCTCACTCTCACTCTCTCCACTCACTTCATCTTCTTCCTCTCACTCCCTTCACCTTCCTCACTCTCACTCCCACCTTTACCTTCACCTTTATCACACGTCCGATTGCACCACACCGCACTAGCGCTTCTTCGTCAATCCCGCCCCTTACGCTCACAAGCCTCCCTCATGCAACTGCGCGCTACCATCGAAGGAAAACACTGTTGTCGCACCGCTAGTTCTACTCCATCTTACCACCACTCATTCACGCGATTTTTTCCGGCAAGTTAGGATTTTAATACTTTTTACTTTTTTTAATAAATTTAATGCGATGTGTTGATTATGAGTTTGGGGATGTCCGACCTTCAGCAATGCACGCAAGCAAACAACTGCCTTCGTCTTCGTGCGTGCTAACCTTTCACCTCTGCACGCCCACACACCATGTCAGCACCTCAATCACACGCTGCCACCACAGACTATAAGAGGTTAGTATTTTTAGGGTTTATGATTTTAAATTTTTTAATAAATATTTGAATGTATGTGTTGATTTTTTAGGGTTTAGGGTTTCATTTAATGTATATTTGATGGAGGAATCTTGACATTGAGGAGAAAAGTGATAGATTTGGAGTTGCCAAAAATTAGTGCGAAAAAACATTAAATGACCATAACTTTTGATAGAAAAGTCGAATGGAGACGCGTAAAAAATGAAAGTTGTTCGAAATGAGGTAACAAATCACATGACCAATTTTCGAAGGGGATTGACGTCCACCAAAAATTCCAAAAATCCATTGTTTACTATTATTTTTTATTTTTAAGTATTATTTAGGTATTTTTCAAGTATTTTGAGGTTTTAGTTCTCATACTTACACTTGTCAAAAAATTCCGAAATTGTGCATGATATTTGCTAGTATAAATTAGAGATTTATCAAACAATTATGATTATATTACATTCACAAATTTATTAATCATACGTTACATTAATATAATGTTATATGTATGTTCTAACATGAAATTTTATTATTTTAGAACTTATTCTGGATATAACATGTTGAGTGGGGGGAGAACTGCAAGTGAAAATGCAAAGAAACTCACTTGAATGCATATTAAAGTAACCATGTATAACATTTTAGAATGACGTAAAAAAATTTCATATATTTATAAAACTTTTTGTAGACTTTCATATTTTAATTATGATATTTTATACATTATTGTTCTAGACATTTGATATTTTATGCAGATTAGAGTATATATAATAATATTTTTTTTTTAAAATACACTTATAACGACGGTTCTCAACTAAAATTGTCTTTAAAAAGCATTTATAACGACGATTCTAGTGGAGAATCGTCGTTATAAGTATATTTTTAAAAAAAATTATTGTTATTTAGTAGAATAACGACAGTTTTTAACATGTGTCGTTAATGTGATTTTATAACGACAGTTCTAGAACCGTGATTAAAAATAGTCTTTACACGACTATTTTTTTTATACTAGTGTAAATTTCTATTAATAATAAAACTTAATTTAAATACTAATAATTTTTTAGTTTATAAAATAATATTTATTTTCTCCGAATACCACATTATTTATTCAAAAGATTCAAACCTCAAAATTATTTAAAAGAAATTCCTTCCATTTTTAATAACTTAATATTATATATATTATGAGCCATAGCTTATATATAAGAACGGATCATATCAAGTTTAAAAAGTATATAAAATAAATATTATTTTTTAAATATCTGATTTATGGTTTCATTAAATTTTCACTGTCTTTATTTTAATCAAATTTTAATTTAATCTAATTTCAAAAGATCTTTTGAAATTTGTGTCCATAATAAGTTTGTGACATTTTGTTGGAATGGTAGTTGTGACACCAAGTTTTGTAAAAAAAAAAGAAAAAGATGAGATGCACATTTTGTAAAAAATAGAGCTTATTTCCAATTTTTTACACTTTTTTATTTAAAAAAAAGAAATTGGTAAAGAAAAAGAATATTTTGTTAAAATATATCTAGATTTTTCTTAGCTAAAACAAAAACAACACGCATCTTCTTCAAATATCACTTTTGTTTTTTTCTTCTCCCTTAAACAGTGTAACAAAGGTGTAAATAAAGTGGGTTACGTTGCAGCAGTGATTTCTTGAAGAAAATACAACAAAACATAAAATAGCATTCCAGGAACAGTAGAATATAATACAAGACTAGAACAGATAACTGCTAAACCGAGTTAACTACCCAGCTATACATACACTATCTAGGTTTCCTACATCACAAGGCTTAAAAAGTAAATACAGCAAAAGGATGTTGATATGATTAGCTCCATGTTTTTATATACCATAATAACGTGTTATGTCAGTGACAAAGACCACAAATATTGGTAATTACCAACATAACCCAACAACAAGTGATGAATCATATATCCAAAATTACATAATATATTCTCAAGGAATTCAAGCAAACTAACAATTCCTCACATGAAAGGAGAATTAATTTTCTTCTGTTACATGTTGTGTGACATCTTCTTTTCTTCTTCTCCTGAACCAGTTGTGTGAAGGAGTAGAAGGGTTGTTCTGGGCCTCAATATTGGAATCTTCATCTGTTCCTGAATCATGAGAACCCCTACGTTTCCTCAGCCAGGGTAACATGAGGATGAAGATAAAGAGAAGAAAGAAGACAGAGATAAAAACCAGAAGCAAGATCTTCCCATGTAGGGCAAAGTGTTTGTCATCAGAGAACTGAACCTCATCTTCTTGTTGAGGGCTGAAAGAAGTGCTAGGGTAAGAGGTCATCATAGCAATAAGGGTAGAAAGGCAAGTAAATAATGATGATAATAATTAAGGATGATAATATTTTCTTCATATATAAAACCATTTATCTTCTGTGACAAGTTTTTGGAATGGAGGTATGAAACATTTGACTCTTTCGAGAATGCACCAAATGGTCACTCTCATCGGCTTTGCACCAAACCTTCTCATTCACTCTTTTCTTTTCCTTTTGGATATTTTCTTCCTATCTTATAATTTGTTTGTTTGCTTTTCATGGATGCCTATGAACAATTTTCATCCCTTGTTTTTTGTATTTTTCTTCTTTCCTTGGTGTTGGAGAATATTTATGGTACAGTTGCAGTTGGTGATGGCTAATTAGTAGCTGCAGAAGCAGGGTGGCCCATGGTTTCTTTGTTGTTTTCACTTTTTTCCTTTGCCTTCTGCTTCTTACCAGCGAAGTTTTTGCATGTAGAGATAAAACAAGTAATCTTTGTTGGTTTATTATACTTGGTACTGTACAAGATGTTATAGAAACTAATCTTTTTGAGATAGAAGTATCTATTTAAACACTAACCTATGTTGTTTCATCAAAATATATGGGAATTGATCCCTAAACCTTTGTTATATTTAGAAAAATATGATTCTATGTTAATGATATCAGATGGTATTAGTTTTGATTTATGTTATTAAACTTTTGTTTTATAATATGAGTGCAGTAAAACACAAGTTTTTCAAATATAACCAACTCACGATGTTCAAACCTCTTATCATTATATTCTTTTCTTTTTAATAAAAAATATATGGGTTAAACATCAGATTAATATTTTTAATTTGTTTTATAGCCTTCATGATTAAGCTAACTAGATAAACTGTATTTAATAAAACTACATTGAATTGCATCAGTTTTGTGGCCAAAAAGTACTTTTTGGGGAGATGTCGTATTCAAAAAAATTATAAAATTGAAAAACTTAAAAACTGTATAATAGCAGTTTCTTAAATCACGTGTATTTAACAAAGGGTTAACTATGTATATGTAAAATAACATTACAAAACTATATATAACATTAATTTTGTTTGTCTTTGATGGGTATCATATAATTATAAAACCCATTACTCAACTAAAACATAAAACTCATTACTCAACTAAAAAGATATCAAAATAAATAGTTGCAATAGTAACTAAATTATAGATCATTTTAGAAACTAAAAAAATGGTTTCTAAATTAGTTTTTATTATTGTTAAATAGTTTTTAAATTTGTATCTAATTAGAAACCAAATTTAGAAACTAAATAATTGGTAGTTAAAACTTTGATTGCTAATTAGATACCGAAACTATTTAACAATAATATAAACTAATTTAAAAACTATTTTTTTTTTTAGTTTCTAAAATGTCTCTAATTTAGTTACTATTTTAACTAATTATTTTAGTCTCTAAAAATTTATTTCTATTTCGTGATTTTCTTATAGTACTCTTCATTAGATTCATTTAATTTATTGAATAGTATTTTAGCTCGTCAGTTTACATAAGACAAATTATTATTATATGTATGTATATAAATATTTATATAATTATATTTTGTATTTATAATGAACAATTTTAAAAATATTATTATGAAATTATGTTAATTGATTATATATATAGAGGGATTATTAAGAAAAACCAAATATAAGTATCAATTATTTAAGTATAATTTTTTTGGGATTTTTTTTATGAGTTTTGGTTTAATTTTTTTCATTTTTTTTTAAATAATATTTTTTTCATTGGTAATAAATTATTATTGAAAACTTATGAATTTAAAATTTAGGATTTAGGATTTAGAGTTTAGGGTTTATTAATTTTTATAATAATTTTTTTATCGAACAATTTTCATAATAATATCGAACATAACAGTGTTTTTTTGAAAAAATAAAAGTTAATAATTTAAAATGATTAAGGACTATCTTTAAAAGGTGCAGAGAAAAAAATATTGATATAATTAATTAATACACTAATGATGATTAAATTTTTGCATAAGAGTAGATGGATAATGTTTTAATTTTAATTTTAATACATTAAAAACAAAACAAAGGACTATTCTTGGGTTTTAAATCCAACATTATAATTGCACTAAAACTAAAAAATAGAAAAAACTTTAACGTCTCTAAAGATATTACTTAACTCAAACTCAAACTAGGTAAAAGTTGTTGTTAAAACTCACAAAAAAGTAATATTCTTGCAAAAAAAAGTGGATAAATTAGTCTCTTTTGACTATTCAAACTGCTATTTTCTTTAGGTACGTCTTTACATTTAGGGCAATGTATGTGTAACGACAAATAAAAAAAACAAAAATATGTGTACATTTTCGTCATTTTCTTAATTTCCGTACAAGTAATGTTATATCTACACTGCGGTAAACAAATGAATAATTTTTCAATTTAATTACTAAACAAAATATATTTCTAATAAGTAGTCTTTTATTTTATAAATAAAAAATAAAAAAATAAAATAAAACACTTTAAGGGTTTACCAATCCTTATACAAAACTTCAAAAACAAATTTTCTACACCTACCAACTAAGGATCCAACAAACATTACACTACAAATCAAGATAAAATTCCAGTACAAGATAGAAACTCAACAAATACAGTTACATCAATAAATAGTCCCTAAACTGAGTCGAGTTAGGTATGTTATCCATTTTCATAGTTTAAAAAGAATAAAATGTTATAAATTTAATATTTAGATATGAAAATATCTTAAACATGTATAAAAGCAAAATTAATGATAAGTATATTTTCAAAAACAATAATTAATATTTACTATTTTAAAAAAACAAATAAATTAATTGTCATGTGCCAACAGTCCTAAATACGAATGAGACATGGAAGGACCACTATATGCTTATGCTCCATACATTTACAATCACATCTTTTTTCGTGTATTTTCTAGTTATCGACTGACCGACACTGAAATAAAAAAAGATATTTGTTTGTGTTATAAGAAAAATACTTATAATAAAAACTTGAGACAAAATTGTTTTAATCTTTAAATTAAAATTAAAATCAATTAAAATTATATCAAGTATCTTTTACATTCAATTCACATTTAACTGACATTTAGGAACTAAAAAATTATCTTATTTTATATTAAATCGATTTGAAAGGTAAATAATAACACTACAAGAAAATCATGAAATAGAAACTAATTTTTAAATACTAAAATAATTAGTTACAATAGTAACTAAATTATAAACCATTTTAGAAACTAAAACAAATTAGTTTCTAAATTAGTTTCTATTATTGTTAAATAGTTTTTAAATTGTATCTAATTAGCAACCAAAGTTTTTTCTACCAAATTTAGAAATTAAATAATTGGTCGTTAAAACTTTGATTGTTAATTTGATAACAATTTAAAAACTATTTAACAATAATATAAACTAATTTAAAATTTTGGTTGTTAATTTGATAATAATTTAAAAACTATTTAACAATAATATAAACTAATTTAAAATTTTTATTTTTTTTAGTTTCTAGTAATTAATTATTTTAATCGTTAAAAGTTGTTTCTATTTCATATTTTTCATATTTTTTAGTGTCAAATATTATGGATATATGAAGAGATTCACATATTATACGTTGGTATTGTAGATAGAGAGAGGGAGCAAAAGATAAAAGCCACATGCTTCAGAGAAGAGACAAGAAATTGGAAAGAAAAACAGTGACAGCTGTTCAATATAACATGTGATAAGCGAGGGGTTGTCGTTGAAAAAATTATGATACTCTGCCTTTTATATTAGATACTTGAAAAGATATTTGAAATCTATAATTCATGGAGATTACATTTCCACTCACTTAATGTTAATTTATGTTTGTCAGGTTTTAAGCCTAAAATTTATGTTTCTTAAAGATTACTTGATTTATTTTGTAACGTTTAAACTTTATTTAGAATACTAAATACTTTTTAAATGAAAATATAATCATGAATTAGAGTGTAAGATTTGTTAACTTTTATTTTAAGCTAAAGGTAAAATAAATAATAGTTATTTAAAAGTAGGGATGTCACAATTCTCATCTTTAGAAAGATATTGATGTTATTCCCATAACACTAAAAGACATTACATGTTTAAAAATGTTATTTCTTTTTTAAAAAAACTCCTTTCTTTTTTTTACATCTTTTCTAAAGATGTTAACTCTATCCAACATGTTTTGCATATACCTTTAGATGAGCCACTTGTGTATCAAATTCCAAACATTATTCCAACTTGTTCCAATAATCCAAATTCCTATCATTAACCCAGTTCACCTAGGTCATCAAGTCCTTCACCATCATCATTCCATACTATGAATCTTAATAATAAAGATTCTAGTTGGCCTATTGTCATATGCAAACGTAGGCAACCTTCATCATATTTACATTTTTCTAAGTTATCATTATTTGTCTCCTTACTATTGTTCTTTTATCTTCTGTGTATCTTTTATTACAATTCTTAAAAATGTGAAACAAGGGTTTGATCATCCTAGATGACGACAAGTCATTATTGTTGAAATGTATGTCTTTAAACATAATGATACATGTGAGTTAGTTCTTCTTTCATCCAAAAAGTAAACAGTTGGTCGTCGTTGGGACTATTCTATAAAAGTTGAACCTAGTAGTAATGTTGCTCACCTTAAAAGCTTGATTGGTACTAGAAGGATACATTTATGTCGATGGGCTCATTATAGTGATATTTCTCTCTAGCGACCAAAATAACTAATGACAAACTTTTTCTTACCATGGCAGTCATTCATCATTAGCCTCTTCATTAATTAGATATTAAGAATGTTTTTCTGCATGACAATCTTGAGGAAGAGGTCTACATGGAGCAACATCTTGGATTTGTTGCTCTTGGGGAGTGTAGTCTGGTTTGTAAATTATGTCTCTCTTTATGGCCTCAAGAAATCTTCACGTGCATGGTTTGGAAAGTTCAACTACATTGTTCAAACATTTGGACTGAAACATAGTGATGCATATCATTTTATTTTTTAGTATCATAGCTCCCTGGAAAATGTGTGTACTTAATAGTTTATATTGATGATATAGTCATGATAGTGAATGATACTGCTAAAATCTTTCAATTAAAAGAAAATTTATTCAATCATTTTCAGACCAAGGATTTTGGAAGTATCAAGTATGTTTTGGGCATTGAAGTAGTCGAAGCAAAGGAAGGTGTAACAATTTCTCAAAGGAAACATGCTCTAGATATCTTAAAAGAGACATGTATGATTGATTGTAAACTAGTGGATTGTCCTATGGATCCAAATTAAAAATTAATGGAAAAATAGGGAGAAGTGTTCTCTGATCCTAAAAGATATAGAAGACTGATTGGAAAGCCATCCTACCTTACCACTACTAAACTAAATTTATCTTTTGTAGTTGGTGTTGTAAGTCATTTCCTTTAAAATCCTTGTTTTGATCATTGAAATGTTGTCATTTGCATTCTATGGTTCCTAAAAAAGGTTCTAGGACAAGGTTTATATGAAGATAAAGGTAATATCTAAATTTATAGATATTGTGATGTTGATTGGGCGAGTTCTCCTACGGATAGATGCTACATGATATTGTGTTTTCATTAGAGAAAATATTATCTCTTGAAAAAGTAAGAAACAAAATGTACTTTCCTAACTAAAGTGAAGTATAAATCAGTGATATCTTTCACTTGTGAGCTTATATGGGTAAAACAATTCCTTCAAGAATTAAACTTTTGAGAGGTTCATCAAATGAAGATGTATTGTGACAACCAACTTGTTCTCCACATTGCTTCCAATCCAATGTTCTATGAAAGGACTAAACACATAAAAGTTGACTCTATTCGGAAAAAGTTATTGCCCAAAGAAATATGTACTAAGTTTGTTGGAGGCAATGATTAACTTGCATATGCATTAACAAAATCCTTGAAAGGATCTCAAATTAAATTTATTTCTTCCAAACTTGGTACATACAATTTGTATGTTCTAACTTGAGGAGGATATTAGAATAGACAATCTTAAATATACTTTATTGAAAAGATATTATTTGATTTATGTTGTACCTAGTTTCTAGTTGTGACATTTCATATTCTTTTCTCTCATTCATTGTAACTAAACTTCCAATGTCATTATAAATACGAGAACTTAAGAAAGGAAATCAAACTCTCTAATTCATTATCTACTATTTTGTATTTTTCTCAAGAAATATTAATGTTCATCTTTAATTTATTAGAAATTTTATCTAACTAAAAATATATACTTCAAATTATCTTAGTATAGTGTAGTGTTTTACTTTGTTAACCAAGTATTCTGCTACATAGGTGATAAAATTTATATCAGCATAGAATGACATAATATTGATCTAAATAAGTTCTCATTTTTTTTGCTTTTTTTGGTTCCATTCACTTTATTATATGCTTGGATTATGGAAAGAAAATGTTATAGTGATAAACTAAAGGAAAACAACGATGATAACGAAGACAATGATAAAAATGATGACGACTCATCATTATTATCTTCACCATCATCATTATTATCATCACCATTATTGTTATTGTCATCATCATCACCACAACTACCAACATCATCATCAATCACATCACATCATAATTTTATAAATATATTTTTCCAGAATATAGATAGATAAAAAAAACTTTTCAAATTACTTACTAAACATTGGTAAAATATATTTACGAATATTCATTATTTTAATAACTATAACTTACATAATGTGTCATAATTGGTATACAATTTTGTCTCTTAAATAAGTTAAATCTCTATTTTTTTATGAAAAGTATATGTTAAAAGAAATAAATTTCTTAAATACATTTGAGTATAGACTAAATAGATTATTCTGAGCATCTAAGCTGAAAAATATTCTAGATTTAAAAGGATAAAAAATTATTTATACAATTTTACTAATGATGTGAGAAAGAAAATAAAGAAGTAAAAAAGTAATTAGGTGAAGAAAATTAAAATAAACAGGGAGATATTTAGAATTTCAGGAAGAACAGTGACTTAAAAAAGGTAAGATTATCTAATTTAATGTCTTTTTTTTCATCTTTACTGTGAAAAAAAAATCCACCATCTCACGGTACAAAATAAGTTATTTCAAAACGAGCTGAATAAATAATAAAATTTGAGGGACTAAATTTATAATGTACTTTCAAAATTTATTTTCTAGCCCTCAAATTTTGACTTTTTAGAAATTGTACCCAATGAGAGCCCAGTTGAGGGGTTGGTACTGTGAATCACAGAATCACCATTAGCCCTCGCTTCTCCTTTCGACGATTCCCCGTGATCTCTCTCTGTCTCTCTCTCCACGATCATAAAGGTTCAAACTTTGCTTCATCTGTCACTTCAAGCTCTATTCTTTTTTCTTTCTGTTCTAGTTACGCTCTTCCTTCTTGTTTCTTTGCAATCTTTTACACCTTTTGCAGTTCACTCTTAATTGGTTTCTGGAAATTTCTTGAATGTATCATTCTGCTCTGGACTTTTTGAACACTTTGGCGGTGATTGGTGTCAGTTAGTTATTCTTGGTATGAGGGTAATTGTTTTTTTTATCTTTTTAATTTTTGTTGTGATCAATTATGCATCACTTTGGTTGTTGAGTGTAATTGTCACCTCCATGTTAGGAAGCAATGGTCAATTTAAGATTTTAAATGTTAAAATTGTGATCGCGTGTTGGGGGTTGAACTAGATATCAGAGAGATTGAAAAATGTGGAGAGTATGTTCTTTCATATACTTGCAGCGAAAGAAAATTCTGTCTGGTTGAGATATTGAAATAGCTGGCCTCTTTCTGTCCCATAAGTAAAGTTAAAAAAGAAATGGAATATGTCAAGTGAATTGAAATTACATTGGATCAGATAGATTGCAAGATATTTCTCCATTTGTGATTGTTGATGTTTAGGTTGAGAATGATTAAGTTGGTCTTTTTTTTCTGGTTTATTACGTTGAAGTGGAGATCAGTGTTAGAGATTCCACATTAATGATATAGACAAATTAATGTAACTGGAGGTTAACACTCACAGACCGTTTTCCAAAGGTTAAGTTAGACTTAAATTGAAACTCTAAGGTGATGTAAGAGTTGTCAAACCAATTGTCGTTGAGCCTATCAAACTACCTGTCATCAGATCATCTATTGATGTCCATTCCTAGTCGAAATGTTCAGTCCTTAACATAAGTCCTTAAATAAGAGAGGGGTGTTTAAAATTCAATATCAACTAGTAATATTGTCAAATTAAAGTATATAAGAGCCAACCATTACCTTAAAAGTTGATCTTGTAGAGTTTAGTTTGATTCAAACCCAAATTCTATGATTCAGAAGAATTTCAAGATTGTGGATTTTAAGTTTGTGAATGAATATTTTTGTGAAACTGGAAATTGATAGGTCATTCTAACTCTGAATAATGAAAGGGACAAAAGTTAATACAGAGACCTTGGCTGAAATTGAGACAAAGGATGTATAATGTATATGATGAACATATTCCAGGGTTATGGTAACTGTATTTTGTTGTCAGTGTTGAATTAAATCCTCCACCACTTTTTGTGTGTATAGACACTTAGCAATGATGATGATCAAATTTTATGACTATCTTTGTCAATCACTTCATACTCAAATTACTCGGAGTAATCCTTGTTTCTTTTTTTATCCTCGTTGATTATATCTAGATGATACATTTTCAATTTAATTCCTGAAGTCGCAACTTTTTCTTTTAACTGATTGTATTTTCTTTTCATCATGATTCTTATTTTCCTAGAGTCTGTTGGTTGAACTTTACACTGAAATTTTTATCACTGTGTTTCAGGACCAGCCCATGCCTTCTTAAGCATGTACAATGTCTTACTGTCTTTAGAAATTTTTCAATGATGTCTTGGCATATTTTGAAAGATCAAAATCAAATTAACTATTAACAATAGGTTCAGATCACGCAGATGTCATATTGTTTCCTTTTGTTATTATTTTGGCTCTTCAGTTCTTGTCTTATTTATTTTATACTTTCTTAAAGCTTTTGTAGTCGTTTGACTTTCACCAGCAATTGGTGTTGATTAGGATCCAAAAGCCTTATTCAAGACTCATGTCTGTTCCTAAGGAGGAAGACTTGTCGCAACATTCCCAGGTGTGCTCTTCAATTCTGAGTAGACATGCTCCTATGAGTGCAGCAATAATTAAATGATAGAGTTTTATGCAAATTCCTAGCACATTTCGCTTTCCAACTAACTTTTGTTGCAAACAATGTTTGGGTGCATTTCAACTTTCAGTTTACATTCTCCTGAAAAGTTTTGGGGTTGTACTGGTAGTTATAATTTAGGAATCCCTGTCAAAAAAGAAATTGTTGATGAGTAAACTCCGTTCTATGACTTTGTGTTCGTTCTTCTTTTCCTGTTCCTTATTTCCCCTCCTTTAAAATTAACTGCTGAAAATATAATGTTGAAACATAACATACCTATGAATGATACTTTTTCCCCTTGGTTATGATCAACAAGATAAAGATGATAATAAGATCAATAATGAAATGGAAGAAGAAATTTTGGATTAAAAGACAAAACTGACATTTTCATGTAGATGACAGCAATAGTCTAATAAAGCAAGAAGAGTTGTGAATTCATCAAATTGTTTCACGTTCGTTATATTGTGCTGCAGAAGCATGACTTTCAGACCCTGTTCATCAGGATTCCCTGCAAAATTCATCAATTGTTTTTTTGTTTTCTTTTCCAGAGAAAGATGGTTCGATGATGCATGAAGTGGGGAGTCTATCTTCAACATCGAACCTATGTGTCTGATATAATATCTTTCTTTTAGAATAAGGATGGAGGAAATAGTATATGCCGCTCTTCTCCCCTTATTTGTTTCCTTAAAAAAATCAAATACACTAAGTGGTGTTAGATACTAGTCTTAGTAGAATACCTTAATCATATTTGTGTTTCTTTCTATTGTGGATTAACTCTCACATGCATGTGCCTAAAGTAATTATTTATGTCTCAGTGAATTGAAACATTTAAAGTACACATGTTTTTTTCTATTATATATATTTTGATGGTTATTTGCTTATATTGGGATGTTTTGCAGCTTTCATCTCACTTTCTCTTGGATCTCCTTGATTCCATCATAGTTGATGTGGCATCAGAGTGTCACAGAGTGGCAAGGCTTGGACTAGATTCTAATTTGGAAGAAGAAGATGAAGAATTGAAGCTGTCAGCACAAGCCAGGGTTAGGGTGGCTGATCCTAGTAATAGTAGTGAAGCAAATGGCAAGTATGTGGTTGACATATTCGGACAAACTCATCCTCCTGTGGCAAATGAAATATTTCAGTGCATGAATTGTGGTCGATCAATCATGGCTGGGAGATTTGCTCCTCATTTGGAGAAGTGCATGGGGAAGGTTATTCTTTTATCTTCTACAATTCTTTGTCTTATTAAATTATTTCCTCAAATGTTCTAGTTTTCCCTTCATTGATTTCAGCTTTTCAGAACAATCAGAAACTGAAAAGAATCTAAAATCTAATTAAATTAAAACCAGAAGTTATTTTGAATAGTTTCTCATAAAATCAGCTGTTTTTTTCTTTCTTTCTTGAAAGCGTTTTTTATGATTGTACATAAACATGAATTATCTTTTCTTTCTTTTTTTGTAATCTTTAAAAAAATCACTTCTTTAATTCTATAACAAATTAGTCCTATATATATTCATAATACCATGTAGCGTAAGTGGAGAATATCATGAAAGATCAAAAAGGGGTCTTGCTGTTAGACTAAGATCAAGAAAAACTACAAGTGGAACTGTTGAGAAAAACATGGAAATCAATGACTTGATTTACACCAGTATATTATGTTATTGGTTAATCCATGTACACTAATTAAAAGTTGAAATTATTTGTTTTTTAATCTCCAAACATGCATGCATTTGAGCCTTGTGGTTTTCTCACATGTGTCATTTTCCTACCATGGAAATGCTTGAATGCTTCATTCAGGGTAGGAAGGCTCGTCTGAAAGTAACCAGGAGCAGCACAGTCGCGCAGAACCGGTATTCACGAAGCAGTCCTGTTTCTGCACACTCACCATATTCAAATTATTCTACCAACAGCATGAACCGGTTGGCAAATGGAACCTCCACTTTTGCAGGTGAGGAACACTCAAATGGAACACTGGAGTCATGATGAACTAGTTCATGTGTGATGGCTAGCATGGAGGGTTTATGCCACACCTTCAACCTGTTTAGCTTGGAGATAATACCTGAGTTCAATTTTATGTGTTTCAAAATAATGTTTCAAACAATTTGGACCTAAACATATAGTATAACAGTTTCCTTTATGTTGTATACCTTCTTTACAAAATAACTTTACTTTTCAGTGAGTTCCTATTGTAATTTATTTATAATTTTACCAACTGTTATCATACATATGTTTTCTGCAACTATCTACTATCACTCATGGATAAGGTGTAACGTGTGTAGAGAAAGTCTTGAGATGAATATCATGATAGAGTTTTATTTTTTCAAAAACATATTGTGAAAAAAAAAGTATTGTGAAAAAAAAAAGTATTGTGAAAAGAAAAGTATTGTGAAAAGAAAAGTATTGTGAAAAAACAAGTATTGTGAAAAAACAAGTATTGTGAAAAAACAAGTATTGTGAAAAAACAAGTATTGTGAAAAAACAAGTATTGTGAAAAAAAAAAGTATTGTGAAAAAAAAGAAAATGAAATTCCGTTGCCGGGACTTGAACCCGGGTCTTTCGGGTGAGAGCCGAATATCCTAACCAACTAGACTACAACGGATTCTTGTTAACTGGTAATAACTAAATCTATGTAACCCTTAAAAAATACTTTTTTTTATATCATTACGTTCTTAAGAAGGGTTTAAATCATTTTAAAAAAAAGTAAAAACCTAACCAGCTTTTGACTTTTAGGCAAGGAAAATATTAAACACATTCTAAAATTACAAAAACACTATTTACACTAGTGGAAACGTTAATAATTATCCGAACATTGTCACAATAAAAGATAAAATTATAAGAAATTATATACGAAAAGTTATTCAAATTGATGTACCATTTTTATACATTAATGTTGACATGAAATAAGAAAATTATTAAATAAAAATTGATTTTAGAGATTAAAATAATTAATTATTAAATGAAATTAAAAATTATTTTATAAACTAGTAAAATTATTAGTATTTAAAAATATTTTTTTATTATTAATAAAAATTTATAAAATAATTTTAAATTGATATTAATGGTCAAGATTTTAGCTTTTAACTATATTATATTTTAAATTAATTTCTATTAATTTTTTTATAGATTAATTTTAAATTTAAAATATTAGTAATTAAAATCTTACTAACTAATTTAAATACTAATTTATAAATTTTTATTAATAATAAAAACCATTCTAGATATTAATTATTTTTTATTCTTAAAATAACATCTAATTTAATCAATATAATTGATTAATTATTTTTTTTATCTATAAATTTAGTTGTTTTTTAATAAATTTTTTTATAGTGAAAAATGTTCTGTAAATATTTATTTTTAGGACAACTGAAGTTAATTATTTTACCAGCAACAGACTAAAAAAAAGAATAATCATACATTCTTTGTTGGAGAGATGAGAGAGTGATTCATTTGAATTTGAAGAAATATAGAGACACTAACTTTGGCCACTTGGATTCTAATTTTGGGGAAAATCAGTTCTGAATGTCACATTCTTCCATGGATTGGTTGCATTTTCTTACATATGGAAACATGACGTGTTGCCATAAACGCCTCCATTATCAAATCTTCTGAATCCATAATTAATGATGAACCTTACAGCCATTAGGAGATGAATTTAGCTTCTTTATTATTATCATTATCAAAATAAATATGTATAATATATAACTCAATAACTTATATTTCAAAAAAATAATTAAATAAAATTCAACTTTAAAAATAAAAAATAATTAATTATCATATTTATTAAATTAAATACTATTTTAAAGAATAAAAAAATTATTAGTATTTAAAATATTTTTTATTATTAATAAAAATTTAAATTAATTTTTAAATTGATAATAAAAACTATTTTATAAATTTTATTAATAATAAAAACTATTTTAAATACTAATACATTTTTTAGTCTATAAAATAATATTAAAACTAGTCAATATAGTAATTAATTATTTTTTATCTCTAAAATTAATTTTTATTTAATAATTTTTTTATAGTGTTAGCTCAAATTTTGTCCTTTCTATATGCATTTCACAACATCTATATCTTAATAAGTATGACGACTGGAGGAGGTTAAAGAGTCCAGTCACAAACTATGAGACTCGGACACTCCTCTTAAATGGTGTGTCTATGTCGGACACATGTATTGGACACTGACACTCATACGACATTCGTAAAACGCGTATCGGTACAATTATAGCACGATTCTAATACAATTTTAAAAAAGAGAAATACAAAAATAAGGAACAAATCCTTTTGAACCAACCATGAGAAACATCTTTTTGCTACAAAAAAATTTGAAATATACTTGTGCACATAATCTTTTATATAATTCATAATTATATATTATATAGATATGTGTCCCCGTATCCTACATTTTAGATATTATACGTATTTTCTTGTCCGTATCAATATCCGTATTCGTATCATATGAGTGTCTGTGTTACATAGGTCACAAGTAATAAGGAATCCATTTGGTGGAGAGACTTAAAAAGGGCTTGGAAATTAGAGGGTTGGGGTAGTGATTTTGAAGATAAAATTGGGTGGGCGTTAGGGAATGGGAAGAATGTAAGGTTCTAGGAAGATACGTGGGTGGATAACATGGAGGAGAAACATGTTTGAGTGGAAAGAGGATCAGGTTGCTCAATTGATGGGTCTTTTGGACTATAAGAAGTTAGTTGCAGAGAGGGAGAGCGTCGTGGATAAATAGATTTGGAGGGATGATGAAAAGCTTAGCTTCTCTGTGAAATCTACCTATAATTCTTTGAAGAAAGAGGTACGAGGTGGAGATAGGGTCCTTTCGAGAGGTTTTAGAAGGTTAAGTCCCTCCTATTTGCACAAGTTATAGCTTGGAGGGTGCTGATAACAATAAAGGATAATCTGTTGAGGCAAGGAGTGATCTTGGTAAGTAGTTTGTGTGAGTTGTGGTGGGGAAGAGGAGACTGTTAGTCATCTCTTTTTTAAGTGTAAGATTGCTTGGAGAATTTTGGAATTGTGTTTGTCTTGGCTGGGTTGTAAGATTGCTAAGGTACACCTCATGATGTTTTGCCCTTCTAATGTGACTGGTTCACTATTCAGAGTATGGGAGTGTGAATTGCTTTTGTAGGTGAAATATGGAAACATAGAAGTGTTTTTAAGAATAAGAGAGTTGATTATTTAGAGGTCTTTGCAGTGGTACAAAGAAAAACTTAGACTTGGATTACATGTAAAGAAAAACCTGCAGTATTCACTTATTCTGAAATCATGTGTGGAATTATTTGTAAAGGGGTCTCATTATTTTAGTGGTTTGTTTATGTTTTTTTTATGTGAGTTATGAATATCCCCGGATTTATGTTTTGGTTGGTGTTTTACTATGTTTTACTGAATGTTTGGGACAAGTAGAGATGTGTGATTTTAATTCTTTTAATTTATTTTTTTATAAAAATCAGATGACCCTTAAATAGTTTCTATTTATTTATTTTTTTTACTAATAAAAATTCATCTACATCTTAAATTAAAGGGTGGATTATTCATAATTTAACACCACCAATTATAGAACTTATACACTAATTATTTTTTATAATTCATTAGAAATAACGCCGACTTATAAGTATCTACCTACAATTAGGTAGTTTGAGACTTTCGGATAAAAATGTTATCTTATTAAGTAGTTTTAACAACATGCAAAAAATGATACTATTTTAAAGTTCAACACTTTACAAGCATTCCAAGTGTTTCTTTATTTATTTAACTTCCTATTGTCGATAAAAATTAATTTTACATTTTTACATATTTAAAATATATAACATCACTTAAATATTTAATTTTTTGAAATGATCCCATCATCTATATATATATCATATAAAATTAATAAATTATTTACTGAAGAACGTACACGCTTCATCCATTAAAATAAATTATCTCGATTATGCATTTAAAATCTAAAAAAATATTATCATCATTTTTTATTTTTTTTTTATCAGCAAATAACAATGAAATTAAATAAGACCACTTCAGGGATAGTCCAACCTTTATACATCAAAACAGATTTTCTCAAAGAGCTTTTCCATCTACATATCAACCAAAAGACATCCTACTCTCTTTCCCATCTCAATCAATAATAAAAGAAACCCAAGAAATCTTGTATATAAGCTTCTATTCATTATTTGTTTTTTATCATCATAAGCTTCTATTCATGTACTATATATATATCTTCTATGTATTTATAAATGTGACTAACCCTTGAGCCAAAGTTAACATTAGTTATTTTGACCAATATAAAAAGAACTTGATTTTGCATCAATAACATGATTCATGAGTTTGTGAAATTTGGTTCCAAAAGCAAAGCCTGAGAAGTTGAAGTGAAATTCGGTGCAATAATCATGTGCACGTGGTTTGACTCATGGCAGAAGCAAGATCGTAACATGCACACCTTATAAAACAAGAAATTTTGCAGTGCTTTGTTATTTCTGTGAAAGAATTGCCATTCCCATGTCGAAGACAACATCTGAAAGGGAAAACCAAATGGGTCGCTTCCATTAATAAATAAGGTCAAGTTCTTCTGCTAGCAATTAAAGGATACCAATGAAGCAAAGGGTTAAAACATCGTCTTCATATCATAAACCATCCAAAATGCTTTCCTTTTTCGAATAGCTTCCAAAACCCTAATGAAACCCTTTGTTTCCTCAAAACTTCGCTATCAAATATACATTCAGATAACCCTAGTTTTCAATATCTTACATTTAGGTAATTGTCAGCATCAATAATCTATTCCATCGAAAACCTAAGTTCTGCAGCATCTTATACCTAAACATTTATATCAAGCATGCTCAGACACTAGTTGTGTTTTGTCCTCATCTTTGTGTTTGACACCTCAAATGTTCTTAACTATATTTTGAAATGTTCAACAAATTTTTTTATTACAAACAAATAAATACTGAGTTTGGTATAACTTTTAAAAAAACTAAACATCTAAAATAAAATGAATTTTTGGTTTTGGTTTCTCCTATTAAAAACTATTTCAATTAATTAAACTTTACAGATAATATGAAGAGGAAGGAAAATATAGGTAGCTGAAAATGCTAGCCTACGTATCAATCAATCATTGATCATTGCCTTCTCCATTTTTGCCTTCTTTGGGTTCATGAATATCCCATTAGATCATTTGAATAATGTATGTTATCAAATGAAGGAAGGACCACAAGCCAACAAAAATACTGGCTCAAACAACTTTAAACTCAAAAAAATAAAAAAGAACAAAAGTTTGGGTAGGGAATATGATGCTTTTGTATGTATGAGATGACAACCAACAATTGTATATCCTCTCCACATAGAAGAAATAATAATAATAATAATAATAAATAAATAAAAATCTGTTTGGTGTAGGTATTAATATCATTGCTCAAAGGCCATTGATAAACGAGTAAAAAGTTAAAGACGTGATCTGTGTACTCCGTACTAATTTAACTGCTTCCATTGCTTTTGATCTGCCCTATGTCTTCTTCTTACTTTACCTGCTCAACCCTCTTTGCCTTTATGTCATTTTTTTTATCCATTTTCTTTAAATTTGTTTATCACTATTAATGGATTTTTTTATACATTTTTACATTTTTTTCATGTACATATTGGAATACAATTTCCCCCTCAAAAAGCATTATGTGAACTACTTATAGTAATGCATTTTAAGTCTTAACGCATAGTAAAGTACAACTATATATATTTACACACCATTATAACAAGGGTCCCTAGCTATTTGATAAGTGAATCTATGTGAAGTATATGAAATAGAAAAGAGGACCTTAAAAGATTGAAAATCTTTAAACATGGCATAATAGATAGACAACTTTTCTTTTATATTGCTCTTCTTTGCTTTATGTGCAACAATTGTTCATGAATGAATAATAACAATCACCAGCTAAAAAGATAGTGAAAAGCAAATAGGACTGTGTAGCAGGAAATCATGAGAAAAGATATAGATAAGTGTGAAAGTGATTGAAATCTTTGTAAGATTATCTATTTTTGGACACCTAAGTAGGCAAACTCATTAAAGCAACAAAATGCCACCTTCTTTTAAGTTCCATATACCTCCCTCCATCAAATTAAATAATTATAACATGTGTACGGAACAATTATAAGTTTAATCACTTTAATTGATTAAAGATTCATTTATATTAAAAATTAAAATATTTCATTAAATTAAAATAAAATTATTTTATAATATATACATGAGTATAAATTTTATTTTATGAATCACTTTTATAAGTTTTTATAAAATCATGTTAAATTTTTAAAAAAATATTTTTAAATCATTTAAAATTTATCTTAAAAAATTTATTAGGATGATTTAAATTATTTTTTAAGTCATTTCAAAATTATCTTAAAAAAATCTATTCATGATATCAGATTATTCGCTATTAATACAAACAAATTATTAAGTCATTTAAAAACTATCTTAAAATTAATTTTTGTTGTAGTGATTACACTCTATATATCATATTAATATGCCTCTATAATATGTAAAATTTACCTAAAAGTTTTAGTAATTCAAAGTATGATCCTTGGCAAATTTGCAATATATTTAATAAGCTTTTGTAAAGTATAAATTTAATAAATGTAAAGCAATAAAATGAACATGTAAATCAACCTAGTTTGTCTTTTTTATAGTTCGTTGATAAACATATACAATTTCATGATATCTATTTATTTCAATTTTAAGTATAGAATATAATATAATGAAGTTGTGTCGATGAAGTATCAATCTATTTTCTAAATTATATTTTCATAGAAAAATTTAATCTAACAGTTGAATTACTAAAGTTTATTTTTCATAAGATATATTGCTGAAATGGTATATTCAGACAGTATAAGATCCACTATATAAGATAATATCACATGAACTAAAGAAAAAATTGTAAAAGTAATAGAATATCACAAACATTCTTGCATAATTTTGTAAATGTATTTGTATAGCGATAACACACTATACTCATATTTAGTTACGATATTTCATGTGTTTCATTTAGTATAATAATTATCTTTATACGTTTTTATTTTATTAAACATACAAAATTATAATAAAAATTAAGATATTATAAAAAAATTAAGATAAAAAGATACAGTTTTTTTATTTTTAATTTCAAATAAATTGAATAAATTTCCATAAATTGAAACATGAATTTATCATAAAAATTTCTTTATGAGATACGATTTTTATTAGGAAGTGGATTTTATCTTATATTGATCTCTAACACATATCCTTCATGCCATGGATGTCAACATGTATTAGACTATATATTTATGGATGATCTGATAGTGAATTGTCTAATAAGCTCCACACTCTTTTTCTTAAAATAGACTCTAAAATGACTCCAATATATATTAAAAAATGTACTTTAAATTTAATTTAATATTATAAAATTATCTGTTGGAGATCCCACATCGACTAGAGATGAGAGCCTTTCATAGTATATAAGTGGGTGCAAACCTCAACCTTATGAGCCGGTTTTATGGGGTTGAGTTAGGCTTAAAGTCCATCCAAAATATATAGTCCCACGCACGAGTTGGCAGTCTCGGCGTGAGGGATGTGTTGAGTTAGGCTTAAAGTCCACTTCGTAATATTATCTTTTAAGATAAAATTTATACACACTTGTATATTATAAAATGTTTTTATCGACATAGAATTCCAATAATTTTGAAATGTACATTTCTCCTCTATTACAGATAATGAACTTTGGTAACTAAATCCATAATCTTCCACTATGGCCCCGTAAAGAAACCAACAATTTCAATAGGTCCACTTTAAGATGCATGATTTTTTAATTTTCAAACACTTTTGTGCACATATAGGCATGATTGAATTCGCTGCACCAAGGGATGATCTAAGTGGATAAACACGATCCATGAAAGATTATATATATATATATAAAGTCTCTTTGGAAACTAAACAAATTATTATATATAACAACAACCAACTAGGAAGCCATCAAGCAGCACACCAACAAGAAGCAATAGTACTCTATTTTTGTTTGGTTGAAAATGAAGCTTGAGAGTGGGGAAAGAAGTGGAGATTGGATGAGAATGAGAATGTTTTTGTTTTCTTTTTAAGTTTGGAGGATGAAGAGAGAAGAAACTCATGATGAATAATGAAGATGGATGATGAGGAAAAGTATGAGGAAGAGTCCAAAATAAAACAAACAACATTTCTTGGAATTAGGTGGGACCCACTTTCCCACTTGAGAAGAGAAGAGAAAAGTGGGTCCCCATCTAGGACTCATTGGCACATTGTGAATGCAAACTCCAAAAGTAAGCATCCAAAGGAGTGAAGAGGAGGACAACATAATGCATGCAAAGAAAGGCACAACAAGACAGGTGGTACACTTGTTGTGGAGAATACAATCATGAACCTAAGGGAACCTACCACTACCATTTTTCTTTCTCCTTCTTCCAATTCAGTGGTGGAACCCAACCTATTCATCTACACTTGTGAACTTCCCCATTGGAGGACCTTGTAACACGTGTCTTTTCCATTAACAATGGGGGATCTTATGATTAGTGAGCAAAAGGAAGGTAGTTGGAAGAAACAAAGAGGGTTAAAGCTAAGTGTATGTAAAGGCTATATTGAAAAGCCAAGAAAAAGACAAAAGGCTGAGGGCTTCAAAATGCTTAAGCTTTGTGTATGAGTTCTGCATTCTTACATTTTCGATTAAAGTTAGTAGCATTATATTTAATTTAACATTTTTTATTTTAATGTTTGCTTATTCACACTTAAAGATTAAGTGATGTGGTTGGGCTGAGGGAAATTATATGGGTTAAGTGGGAAACAACTTGTAAGATTAAACATGAAGGAGGTCTAGGAGTTAAAATCTTAAGATGTTTAACATCACTTTATTAACAAAGCGGTTCTGGAGATTGGGAAGGGAAGATAAAGGGATGTGGAAAAACATTATTAGGTCTAAATACGGATCATGAAGAGTTTTATTTGAGGATACGAAGAGTAAATTTTATTTTCTGTGGTGAAAAGATATAAAAAAAAATTAGGTTTTTTCAAGTTAGGGAAATTTGGTTTTTGGAAAATATCACATGGAAATTTGAAAACAAGAATAAAATTTTGTTTTGAGAAGATACTTGAATAGGACAGATTACCTTGAAAGACAAGTTCCCGTGACTATACGTCAATTCAAACCAAAATGGTATGTTCATAGGTCAATTCGGTGTTTGAAAGGAAGATCTATGGTGTTGGAGATTGAGTTACAGAAGATATTGGTTTGCTTAGGAGGAAATTTTGGTCAATGAAATGGTACATCTAACAAAAAACAATTTGATCATGATAAAGAGGATGAATGGGTATGGAAAGATGTGAGTTTGGGGAATTACACTGTTAAATTTGCATATGGGATCCTGTCAAATGGAACAGGAATATGAGGTTTATACCAAACTTGAGTTTTCGGTTAATACAACTTATGGTCTTTTAAGGGGTGAGATTGAAGGAGAAAGCTCCCCTATGTTCAAATTTTTTTGGAGGATTAAGGCTTTACCCTCGGCCGTGTTATAGCTTGGAAGGTGCTGGAAAATAAGATTGCTTCTAAAATTAATTTGGCTAGACTCAGAGTTGTGGTTGATAGTATTTTTGTTGTTTTTGCGGGTTAAAAGAGGAATCTACTAATCATTTGTTTTTTAGGTGTATATTTTCTTGGCTTGTTTGGAATCTTTGTTTTGTGTGGTTAGGGTTAACGTTGGTTGCCCCCCAAGATTCTCCATACTCACATCATTCTCACTCACATTTCCTACAGTTTAATATTTGTAATTCTTCTGAAACTTTTAATTTAAGTTTAGGGAATGTGTGGATTGCAATGGTAAGAGAGATTTGGTGTCATAGGAATAAGGTCATTTTCAAAGGCGGTGTGATGAATCACTCTAAAATATTTTCTTTGGTATAATTGAAGACTTGGTCTTGGGTCACTTCCAAAGTCTCATCTGCTTGTTTTTCATTTCATATTGATGTCTTGATCTCCTGGTATGTTTGTATTTGATTTAGTTTGTTGGTTAGTTTTTTGGTTGGTGGGTTGTTGATGTTGGGGTGGTTTCTGTTTTGCTATAAGGGTGTTCTTTGGATGGTGTTTTTGTGAGGTGTTTGGTTTTTGAGGAGATTTGTTTTTGGATTTATTGTCTGGTGTTTTCCTTTTGTTTGGTGTTTGTTTTGGATTGTCTGGTTTGGAGGCTACTCCAGGTGTTCTAGGTTTGTTGGTAGGTGTTAGTTTCTTATTGGATTTGGGTTTTTGGACGTGTCATGTACGTCTCTTGTGCTATGTATAAGGGTTAGATCATCCATAAAGTGATTTTTATTTATTTATTCTTTCTTGCTGTTACAAAAAATCATATTATAAATAAAGAAATGAGATAAAACAAAGGAAAAAAAAAGGGAAGGCAAAGGATATGAAAAATAATATTTCTTTTATTTTTTTTTCCTTACTTAGATGAAGAAAAAGTCTAAATATATATCAGTAGTACATTCATATTAAATCTAATTAAAGAGACATAATGGAAAATAAAAGTTACTAAAGATTAAAATAAGAAAACATAAATTAAAGACTACACATAATTAAAAAAAAACCTAAAAATTATAAAAAATAAAATTAATATTAGTTTTATTTTAGAAGTCTAAGAACATGAACGGTTAACATGTAATTTTATTTTGATTTAAACGTGTAAATTGTAATCTGAGTTTCAATCATTACGTAATAATCTACCCGTAATTGTTGAAACAATCTTCTATTATTAACACTTTTCGTACCTATAATTTTATTATAAGAATAGAAGGTATATGTACGTAAAAAACAATTTAAACTCGAACTAATATTATTCAAAACTTTAATCTACAACGTTATTTCTCGAGTGAATATTGATAAGAGTATCTAATTTAGGAGATTGAAATTTTAAAGTTTTTAGATCATGAATTATTTTATATATGATCAATTTTAGTATCATTTCTAATTCAAAATCTTAAAATGATGAGTTATAGAGGTTTTCCTTTTATAAAAAAAATTTTTAAAAAAATATAAACCACATGTCATAATCTTAGTAGAAATACCTATTTATTGTTGGTAGAATAACTATTATATTACATACATAAATTCACATTCAGGGGGAAGAGATAAATTGTTGCAGTTTTGTAAAAAAGTAAAAAATAGTAAAAGAAGATTAATTGATTTTGAGAGTTTTATGCAGAAAAGTAATGTGTATATAGGTTTTAGTGTAATTTGATTTGATATTTTCGTAAATGTGCAAAATATTTTATTTTATTTTAGAATGGGCAAATCGTATACCTGAGCACGAATTAATTTTGAAAATATTGTCATTCACATTCATGATTTTTTAAAATTTCAAAAAAGTTATATCTAGTAAATACAAGTTTTGTGTAAATTTTATGGGTAAATCATTTCTAAAAATTATATATTATGTTGAGATCATATGTGAATTTTATTTTTTTTGAAATATTGTATAATTAAATTCGTACTTGTCATGTAGAATTTCAGTTGTATCAGATTGTTCTAAACTTGTATTTACCGGTACAAAATCAATTTAGTAATTTTTTTAAAGAAAAAAATAACAAAATAATTTAAGAAAGATTTAATTGTATTATTTTGATTGAAAAAAATGCATGAAAATTAATAGTAGTGGTAAAATTTTAAATCGTTAATCATAAACAGGTAATACAACATTTTGTCAAACTCATATTTCTTATGTACAATTTTAGTATGAAATAATTTATGCATAAAATTTGCATATAAATTATATTTACCAAATATGATTTTTTTGTTTAAATTTCAAAAATTATAAATATAAATATCGATTTCTTTCAAATTGATTTGGGCTATAGAACTCAATTTTAAAATAAAAAATAATAATTTACATATTTGCAGAGATATTTAATAAAAAATAACAAAAAAAATGTGTATATACATACATAATATATTATTGATATTATTATAGAAATATTAATAAATTAAATTTAGAAGTAGGGCATGTGTGTGTGACGTTGATTTTTGATGCAATGATGATTGGTGTTGATGTGTATCGAATTGTGAAGGTTTTGTTTGTTTTTTTATCCAAAAAGGTTACGAAGCAAAGCCACCACCGTCCAATACCTCTGTTGCTTCTAATTCATGTCCCCATTGGACCCACACTTTCTGCTATCATAATAATTTATTATTTATATACAATAAATAATTAGTTTTTTTTTGCACCTCTACATGCATGTATTGTTTTACTCTTATCACATTCATTATTTACTACTAAATGCAGTTTTAAAGTAAAAAAAAAAAAGTTTTTTGTGGGCGAAATTCATTTGATTATTTAGTTACATAAATATTTATTTAATATTTTATTTTTTTTTAATTTTTTCATATTTAATAAGCCATTTAAAGGTTTAAAATAACCTTATGCCTTTTATATTTAAGAGACAGATTTAATTAAAATAAATATTTATTCATTAATTTCATTTTTTTTATTTTCTATTATTATAATAATATAAGTCTCATTAATTTACTGTCACAGAAAGGTTGATTAATAATATATTTACTTAAAAAAACACAATAATATTAAAAATTAATATACCGTTTTCAATAAAATTATAATAAAACATATATTAATTTCTACTCATGTAATAATAACAAAATAGGAGACAAAATTTTATAATAACAGCAACAATCCTAATTCATACTAAGATTTTTTTTTATTCGTAAAAGTGATTGTTTGTCACATGTTTAATTCCAGTTAAAAGTAAAATTATTAATATTGTCAACATGCTAAGATAAAAATTATGAAGTCACTCTCATTACTTTTGATAAATCTTCATTAATCTTAATTAACATCTACTTAATGAATTACAGATCAAGTAAGGCAACAATCTATTTGAACTATTGTGGTGTTTTATTTTAAATAGATTTTCTAGGTTAGTTGTTTCATCCAATCTTGATAATGTTTTTCCTTGTAAAATAGACAATTAGTGCAATTATTTTGAACATTGTATACGGGAACTAACTAAGGATTAATACAGTAAGAAATTCTGGTAGAACAATTATTTATTTACTTTTATTAGGGGTTACAAAGCTTATCAACTTGTTAGTTTGTCTTCGTTTAGGAGGAGGGATGAGTTAATCTTTTGAACTCATGGCAGAGAAACACTTTTTTTAATATTTTTGGAATTAAAATTGGTGGTGAACAATCATTTATATACAATTTTATTTACATTAATTTTTTTATAAATCATTTGATTTATTAAATTATTATTTATATTTATTTTTTTAGGCATCAAACTTTCGTTTATTAAAATATTAAGTTTGATTCAATTTTATTGTTCTTCTTTGCATTTTTTTTGTTAATGACTATAACCAAGTAAATGGATTCAAAATATATAAAAAATAACAAAAAAGAAAAAATGGAAAAGGTGACGGGTCAACTCGCCAACCCACCTTCTGGCGAGGCCGTTACTAATTTCAACTTGTATCTCTTTGGTAGGTTAGCCTGTTCCACCCTACTTTTGGCAACCCGGGCCAAAAAGGATTAGACTGACCTGTTTTGTCACCCCTATCTTAATTGTGCTTCACTTCTTTCTATGCTCCTAAATCTCAAGTTTTGACTTTCGATCAGGAATGTTACAAAAGGTAGCTCTAGTAAGTATTTAGTATTCAATACAACAATTATTAAAATAATAACATAACTTTTGCTTTGTGTGATATATTTATTTATATAATTTATAATGAACTATATTATTAATGGATCATATTTAATATTTAATGGGAATAATTATAAAAATAAAATTACCTCATTTGTTGTTTTTTTTTAACATTGTACATGAAGTGGCACTATACGTTTATTCAAAATATCAATCTAAAGTGTAGAAAATAGCAGTTGCCGATTAAAACCTCTTTCAATGATAGTTTCAACATACCTTCTTGATTAATAATAATACCAACAATATGTGCAGGAGCTTAATTCATCAGTTTTCATTTTTTTTTGCTTGCAAGCCCTTACACAACAGAAGTTAAATTATAAGTGGAAGGAAAAAAAAAAGAAGGAAAAAACCAATGAATTTTTTCTTCTGTATTTATATGCATATAATGCAGAGATATAATTAAAAATAGAAAAGGCATAAAGGTAGATTAGTTCCATGCATGCATGTTATTATAAGTTTTTTTTTTTTTTTTGTATTGACAACTTTCATGCAAATTTGCGGCGGTAATTATATACTCTTACTTGTTACAAACCATTCTGCCCAATCGAATTATTTTTATTCATTGGTCACACTTAATTAAAATTTAACACATTGTGATTTAAAATACTTTCTACTTAGATGAATTGAAATAAAATTATAATTTGAAACTGTAATTAATTTTGATTCTATGCAGGTACTAAACAAAAATGAATTAAATTATGTATGAAATTATTGACATGTACTAATGATTAAATTACATGTTGGTGAGTTTAAAGGAAGACGAATTTGAATGATATAAAACAACTTATTCGAAATTTAAATTCAACTTTCATTAAACTAATTTTAATTAACAATATATTCTTTTATCCCTAATTACATGAGCATGTATACTATCATATGAATGAATTTCTATTTCGATCATTCAAAGATATAAGTATTATTACTATGAATTTTTTTACATTAATTTAGTATTTTAATAAAACAAAATGTTACAGATTTCGTTGTTCTAACATTTCAAAATTGTTTCAGTTCCGTTATTCTTTATGTCCCTATTCAAACTGCCATTTGGGGTGGTTGACAAGTTAGTTCGGATCCAAAGAAATTTCCTTTGGGGGTGGGGTTCTGACAGAAGGAAGATTGCTTGGGCCTCTTGGAATAAGGTTTGCGAGCCTCGGGACTACGGGGGTCT
>Ga0123342_1001789_pt1 | contig 36320 bp, 14 predicted proteins | sample Turbeawhitnodule_FD_89960 | JGI IMG/M metagenome (GOLD analysis project Ga0123342, IMG submission 89960) | Root nodule microbial communities of legume samples collected from Mexico - Turtle bean Mexico white nodule | ecosystem: Host-associated > Plants > Roots > Nodule | place: Mexico: Nepantla... | reverse complement strand
TTAATAATTTATTGTATTAATTTATTTTGGTTATTTGGACATTTTATAATTTCAAAAATTAATAAAATAATTTTTTAATTTTTTAATTTATTTTATTTGTTATTATTTAACTGGAGAGTGGAGAGAGTGGAGAGATTGATACACAGGCGCGAGAGCACGTGTGCCCGCTAATAATAATAATAATAATAATAATGAGTATTCTAACATCCTTTTAATTAGTAAACAGTTTTTACAATTATAAGACATATCATTTTAAATATTGGCTAATCTTTTTAAAAAGTTAAGTTAAAAGTTGTAAAATGATAAATAAGACATGATTAATTGTTGAACCAAATATTAATATTAAATATTACATGTTTTTTATAATTATAAATTTATATTTTTATTAATATTTCTTTTAATATTTTAAGGAATGAAATAGTTAAATATAAATTTCATTTGCAGAAATTATTTTGAAACGTTAATCTGGTAACTTAATGAAATAAGTTAAAAGCTAATAAAAAAAACTACCTTACTAAACAAAAAAATGAATTAGCTTTATCAAAATTTCATCTGCCCATTACTGTGTCTGCAATTTTTTCTGATGTTATCATATAATTTCTTTTATAAACAATATATATATATATAAACATATATATATATATATTTGCATTATTTTTATTCTACATGGTTTTTTTATTAGATAAATAGGGTAATTAAATATATTATTGTATATTATATTCAAATTATATTGTAAAAAAAGTTCAATTATAGAATTAAACATTCTAAACACTTATATTTTAATTATGTATATAATATGGACGATTGCTTATAATTTTGTATCCATACTTATAAGTAACTCTTCTACCACATTGAGATATTTGTCTATTCTATTCACTCTCTACTATATTAATTATTGTAACCTCAAATTTAATTAATTTTTTTAACTTAATATTCACACAATATACAACTCAATAATACCTTGTTATTTACTATTTACATTCATATATCTTCAATTGAGTAATACCATTTTTGTTATTACTAAACATTAAAACATGGTTCATCCAATATATATTTAATTTTATGCATTATTAGTTAATCACAATGTGTGATTCAAAATAAAAAAATCTAAAATAAAGTTACATTCTAATTGCGAGCAATGAATTAAACAAGCATTCAATTGAAATCAATGAATAATGTATAATAATTTTTAAATAAATCAAAATGATATAATAATATTTCATTCCAACCAATATTTTTTTCATTGTTTTTTCTTTTTCTTATTTTGGAAAATTTGATTAATCAAAATGATAATCAACCAACAAAGTCATAAATATATATTTTTATTATATTTATTGGAATAAATGTTACTTTTAGAATAGGAATAAAAAAACTATAGGAACACTCTTTACATTTTAAACAAGAGAAAAATTCATTACTCTTGAGAATTGAATAAATAGTTACACTATCAATAAAACATATTTTCAATTATTGGTGTAGGTAAGAAAAATAAATAAACAAATATTAGAGAATATATTGTATAAAGCATGTACTGAAAATTTATTTTATTCTAAAAATATTTTTTAAGAAACACATGTATTAAAATAGTAGTAAATTATATTTGACAAATACTTGTTACTCTTTACTATATAAAATAGATAAGTTTAATATTCTAAAATTGTTTCCTCATGAAGTAGGAACTAAAAACTTAAAACAATAGATATAAATATATACTATAAAAATAAAAATAAGTTACCTAGTTGTGCAGAATTATTAATGTCTTAAAATTAATTGTCTTTAATTTTTTTTTTAAAATAAAGGAATTACTAAACTCTAATAATTAATTATCTCAAATTTTTAAAGTGAAATTAATGATTAAACACTTGAAATGAATTGTCTCTATATTTGCAAAAATAAAATTAATAATTAAACTCCTGAACGTCTCTATTTTAAAGAAATAAAATTAATGCGGTCTCGTTCAAACAGCATGCAATGATGATAAACTGCGAATTGGAGAACGCCGAAAGGGAAGAAAAAACCAAAATAAGAAAGAAAGAAACAAAAAGAGCGTTTTACTGAGCAAATCAACCGCCATTACACCACACTCCATTATTTTAACTCACTCCTCTCACTCTGCTCTCTCCCCACACCGGAGAAAACCAAATCACTTTCTCCGTTAGGGTTAGGGTTTCCATTTCCCCTAATCCAATATTGCACCGACATGGGCGCCAATTCGTTGCCATCGACGGAATCCAACTTAGATCTCGACGAGCAGATCTCGCAGCTCATGCAATGCAAGCCGCTATCCGAGCTCCAGGTTTGTTTTCCCTTCGTTCGACACGATCCGTTTCGTTTCGATGCGGAATTCACTGTTTGCCTAGATTTGAATTTGTTCGCTGGTTAATTTGTTTCGCTCTCTTTTTAAGCTTTTGGAATCTCCGAGAATGGACGAATTGGTAGGATCGAGATGGAAATCGCTCTTACGTGATTTGCGGAGATGAACTTTTTTTTTTTTATAGAAATGGAAATCGTTCGGATAAAGAAAGAGGAACCGATTTTCATTTTCGGCAATTTTGAGTGTAGTTTCCTGTAGTCATGATTGGATGTGGATGTAGTCGGGGAGTTGGATAGGGAAATTAAGTGATCAATTTCGTGGTTTTTGAAGGAAGTTTTAATTATGGTTGGTTGGTTGGTTATGGTATGTGATGTTACGAATTGCTTCGTTAGGTTAGGATTTAGGAATAGGTTGTTATGAGACGTTTCTCGTTTGGCATGTTTGATATTTGGAAAATCTTGTTTAGGATTGTATCTATTTCAAACTCTGGCAGGGCTTGCCTGGGAGTGTCGGGCAGAAAACGGTGAAAATCAGAAGCTATATGGAATAGCTTCTACTTTGGATGTGGGAATTTGATGAGAGTATCGTTTAAACTGATGCGAACCAAACAGCCTATTTTAGGCGTGTCCCTTGCGATCGTGTTATAGGGTGGCTGGAAAGCACATCCTCTTCACTTTGTAAGGGTGATGTTTCTTTCATCTGACCTTTGTCCCAAAATTTTGGGATCGTTGTGCCCTAGCTGTTTGTCTTTTGAAGGGTATTTGACTGACACTGGGATCCGAATTCCCACAGAGCGTTTTTATTGTATTTGGTGAGATGAAGTAATTTTGTTTCTTGTATATTATATAGCATTGTGATAACTTAGTAGGAGTTATGTGCGTAAGGTTGTCACAGCTTTTTGTTGGCATCATGGCTGACAGTCTTATGAACATCTGTGGGTTTTCTCACTAAACATGTACATTGAAGCGCAACACTGCTACCTCTGTGTTCTCGTCTACTTTATATAATAATTTCATTCTTTGCTACTTTTCTGGATAAACCAGTATTGTTTTTGTTTTGCCCTGCAAAAAAGATCTTGTCTCTCAAAGTTTGTATCTTAAAAAATGTAAATTGACTTAAATGGGAAATGAATAACTTCCATTGCTTCTTTATTTGCTTCCTGATGCTTATTTTTCCTAAAAATATATGCTGATATTGATTTTTATTTCTTTCTTTTCGTGGACTATTTTAACGACACAATCATGGCTCTTATTTATTTCTTCTGTAGGTAAGAGCTTTATGTGAGAAGGCTAAGGAGATTTTGATGGATGAAAGTAATGTCCAGGTGCAATCATTTCTTCCTTTTTATTTCTTGTGTTATCTGTCAATATAAGTAATCCTTTGTAGAAATGAGTTGTTGCCTTTTGGACATCATTTGTTTTACGCTCCCCCCTTAGTTGGGTTCATTGTCTGATATTATTGTTTTTATTGCCTGTTACTTTTTTCTGGGTTCATTTGTAGCAGGAAGAAGTAATTTAGTCTATATTTTTTTTTTTTGTAAATTCTCGAGCTTTATGACTTTTTCGGGTGCCTATACATCTCACTATTTATATGCAACTTCTATTTGCATGTTTTTTCTTCTTTTGAAGAAAGAAAGCATTGATTTCTCTCTCTATTGTATTACAGCCTGTGAAAAGCCCCGTGACAATTTGTGGTGATATTCATGGGCAGTTTCATGATCTTGCAGAACTATTTCGAATTGGAGGGAAGGTATCAGTTCTGACTATTAGTTTCCTTTTGTATTCAACTCTCTGTTTCAGCTGGGGAATGTCTTAACTAACTAATTGAGACCTGCCCAAGAAAAGGCTTTTGAAGATTGAAGTGCTTCAGAGGTATCGCGGAGTAGATTGTATAACCAGGAAACTACTTGAATTCACTTCAACCCTAATATTACCACGTTAAAGTTTACTAACATGTGTCACTGGTGCAAAATGAACCTTTTTGTGATAAGGTTTATGTTTCTGTTTTTTATATTATACCTTGCTGACTTTTAATATATGGAATCTAAGAATTTTTGTTCTCTTTACAGTTTCCAGATACTAATTACTTGTTTATGGGTGATTACGTGGACCGGGGTTATTATTCAGTCGAAACTGTAACAGTAAGTACATTGAAGATGACATTGTTGATTATTCTGTACCTATTAATAGTTGTTGCTTTGTGATTTAGTTGTTTGTCCCCACTCCTATTCACCCCAATTGGAAAAAAGGAATAAAAAACCTCTCTGGAAGTGTGCATGTTATGTTTTCACATTTTTTGGCTTGTGAGATCAATGAAAATATGGGTATGCATTCAAATTGCTTCTTGCTATTAGGGTGAAATAGAATATTGGATTATCCCTAAATGGCAAGTAGGTCCTTTCAAGTTTCAAATTTACTTATGACATAATAAGGAGGAAATATAATTAGAATTTGCACTATACAATATTATTAGTGCCTTTTCAACAAAGTCAGATTTAGAAGGCTTGCAGTTGATAAATAAATGTTATAAATAAGTCTGCACTATATTAGGTGGAGGTATTGCTGAGATTTTTGGGTACTGTTGGGGGTTTAAGAAAGTAATATTCTGATGAAATCTCAAATCTGTTATTAGTATATTTGAACATATGGTTGTATATTTTATTTCTGCTTTTGAATTGGCATTTTTTATTTGAGATCATTAATGGTTGTAATATCTAATCGTACTAGATTTTAATCATCAGTTAAAGTTAATTCCTTTCCTTTAATGTCAACATGTTTATTTACATGACTCCATCTAAAAGATTGTAATTTTATTTTTTTCTGGATATTATTTATGCTTGGATTGTCTCTTGGATAACAATAATGGTGAAGTTTGCTGCATGTTTATTTATTTTAACATGTCTTGGTATCTTTGCTTCTTATTGTTGTATTGTATGTTAGAGGTACTGATTAATTATTCTCTCCAGCTTCTTGTGTCACTGAAAGTGCGATATCCTCAGCGAATTACTATTCTTAGAGGAAATCATGAAAGTCGTCAGGTATGCATTCACAATCTTCTTCCATTCAAAGTTATATATTATGTTTTCTGAGGTCCTTTTCTGATGTTTTTATGGAGTTACTGTGTAGCTTGTATTCTTTAACGCTACAAAAATTAACTTGTCCTGGAAGGTTTTTTAGTTTCATAATGTGTTGGTGGCTTTGATTTTAAGACAGATGTATTAGTTATTGAGCTAATTGTTCCTTTCTTATCCTTTTTTTTTGCACAGATCACTCAAGTATATGGCTTTTACGATGAGTGCCTCAGAAAGTGAGTTTCAACACCTCCATTTAGAGTTCAATTTGGTGGGAAGGGGATACTTCTTTTTTAAGGGCAATATATATATTTATAATTTTGCATCTGTTTCAGTTAGACATTTTTTAATCGTTAATGTAGACTATGTTGTTTTCATGAACTTATGTTAAAAACTTCAGGTATGTACTATATAGGATGTTTGGGAAATCTTTTGCATTTGTCTCCTGCAATTTTATTTGCAAGTTTCTTTACACACTAAACTGGAGTTATTGTCTGAGCAGTTCCGGAGATTTAACACTATACAACCATTTAATTCCAGATCCACTCTTGCTGGTGTAGAATGTCTTGTTCTTTTTAACATGGGTAAAGAATATATGGTTCTAAAAGATTTGTCTAAATTGAAAGTAAGAAAAATTATAATAAGCTATTAGAATAATTTTTGGGATCCAATTTTTGCAGACCAGACGACCAATCAGTTTGTCTGTCCAGTTGGCATCTGGTAAAAACTAATTTAATTGAATACCTGAATGCTGTTGTTTGAGGGAGGATTGAGGCTGCATATGATGTTAACTCTGCAAATCTTTCTTTCATGACTCTTGCTCTCATTTTGTGTTTCTATTTTTAGTATTATTAAATATATAAATGGAAACTGCCATTAGGAATTTTTTGGTTTTAAAGATATCCTTTGTCAAGTTACTTCCTTTGTGTAAAGTAGATTTTTTTATGCTGGTTCTGGTACATCTCATGGTGTATTTTTTTTTTAAAAAGGAAGTGAAGTATATTTACAATGAAGGTTTTAAGATTTTAGAGATTTGGGATTGAATTTTCATTTGGATGAGATGAAATAAAGGAAAATGAGGAAGAAAATTTTGAAATTTGAATTAGAGAGAAAATTTGACATTTTTGTTTGTTGAACTCAACTTTCTCTTTACTTTCTCTTCAACCAAACAAGAAAAATCAAATTTTAAAATTTTCTTCCCTATTCTCATTTCCTATCCAAACATATGGTGAAGGTAACGCATGCATCTATGAGTGTGAACTGTAACGAGGTAATATACGTGGTTTGATAAAAAATGATTGAAATATATTAGGATTATTAATCTTAATGTCATGTCTAACACCCCTAATAAATTTGAACAATTTGGATTCAGTGTTATCAATGGAGGAAGGCCAAAATATTCATTTAAATACATCATTGCACCCTATGATACTGCCATAGTGAGCCACCCTTCAATGCTGTCTGTGGCAGTTGGCAAGAAATCTGCCATGCCATTTAACAACATTGACTGGATTTAGATTGAGATTCAACTTGAGTTGATCTGAATTTAATTCTACTTGCGGCTCATTTTTATGAGACAATGTATGAATTGATAATAAAATGTTATCTTACAGATTTATCTAATAACATGTTTCCTTTAAATGCTTAATAATAGTTCATATGATTTTTTTTGCAGGTATGGTAATGCTAATGTTTGGAAGACCTTCACAGACCTTTTTGATTTCTTTCCATTGACTGCATTGGTTAGTACATATATATTTTTCCTCATTTGTGATTTTAACTTGTGGAAAGGATAATCAATTTTGAGAATAAACTACATATCAGTTATTATGTAAATTTAAAATATATTCTTTGTCCTAGATTAAGCAAAATTATCAACATTTCCCCTTGTTTGGTCAATTGTTAGAAGGTTGGAGGAACCCTTTATCATAGAGCAGTGTACCCATTTAATCAAATTTTAAACTAACTTTTAAAATTTACATATTCTATTGAGAAAGTAGAATGTTGGAGGGATGAGTGTGGTACTGTACTAAGACATGATATCGACAATTCTAACAAATTCACAAAGTTGTGCAAAGCATAGAGAAGGTTTGTACTTGATTATATTTCCAAATTAGTTAATTTTTTGAAATTTCTTCCTTTTAAAGGTGATCTCTGGCCTTTTAAGCAAAAGACGATGGTCATGAAACTACATTGGATTTCTGTGTTTGTGAATTTAAATGCTCAAGTTTGTTCTGTTAGCTTGTAATTAGAAACTTTTTTCAATTGCCATTCATTTTCATTTTAATGATTGTCTTCTTGCCATAATGGTAGAAAATTGGTAGTTGAAGGTCACAGTAATGGGTTTTGATCATTCGGCTTCAAATTTAATATGGCCCCTTCCAGGTTGAATCTGAAATATTCTGTTTGCATGGTGGGCTTTCACCTTCAATTGAGACTCTTGATAACATAAGGAACTTTGATCGTGTTCAAGAAGTTCCTCATGAAGGGCCAATGTGTGATCTATTGTGGTCTGACCCTGATGATAGGTGTGGCTGGGGGATTTCTCCTCGAGGTGCAGGATATACTTTTGGCCAGGTACTAAAGATATAATTTCTCGATTCTATACCTTGTTGGATTTGTTAGTTTTAGTTTTTAACCATTGAGAGAGTGGCTACTGTAATTTATTTTCTAATTTAAATTCACATTCTCTTTCAGGATATATCCGAACAATTTAATCACACAAACAAGCTTAAGTTAATTGCTAGAGCTCATCAGCTGGTTATGGATGGATTTAACTGGGCTCATGTAATTGACCTTCTCATGGAATAATCTTTATTGTCAGTTGCCTTTGGAATTAAATGAGTTAAGTTTAGACGTCCATTGTTTTGTTAAAACAGGAACAGAAGGTGGTTACCATTTTTAGCGCGCCTAACTACTGTTACCGATGTGGGAACATGGCTTCCATTTTGGAGGTTGACGATTCCAAAGGCCACACATTTATCCAGGTTTCCCTTCCTCTCTTGTTTAACATAAATTTGCTTCAATACTGCATGGTAAATATTTTCATCTGCGCTGAATCACTGGGCCTAAATTTGAAATGTTCTTGCAGTTTGACCCTGCTCCCAGAAGAGGAGAGCCCGATGTTACCCGTAGAACGCCTGATTACTTTCTATGATGTTGCTGCTGCTTCTGCATATCGTACCAGTGTTGTAGTTGCAACTCATTATGGACAAATTGCAGGTAGTTTGTTCATCCTCATCCTCATCGTCATCGATGAGATTGCTGTAAGCACTTAATCTATGGGTACGCACTCCAAACATATTTGGTGACTGCCCAATACTGCTTTGATGTAAAATAGGCAGGTAAAATTCCAGTTTTTTGTGACGCACAAGAACTTGCTGGACATCCTATTGGAGAAATCTCCTAGATGATGGCCGTGTCAGAATGTATTATTCCGGTGAAATGTGGATATTTTTTGTGTTTCCCTCTTTAGTAGCAAGGGATTCTATATCTGTTGATGATTTGTTTTGCTTTGTTCTATCAATTTTCAGTTAAAGCTGCATGATGATAGTGATTCAGTTTTGTTCATACTAATTATGTCAAATTTCATTACATAGAGCTTATCGTTGTTTATGATTTGGCCTGAAATAGCCATTAAAAAAGCTTATCGTGAACGTTTGCCTATTGCCTTCGATGCATTTGTTTGTATCATCATCATCTGCCAACTTCAACCTTTCGTTAGTAATGATCTAGTGCAGATTTAATTTCTGATCCTTGATAATCAGAACCTGCCTATCCTACGTTCTTTTGCGGTCTGTGTAATTTAAAAAAAAACATTTTTTTATCTTGTTTGATTTTTCTTTTGGAAGCACAAACAGCAGAATTTGCAGTACGTTTTTTCTCTGGCTCGAATTCAAAGAATTTTGTGTAGCTTATGGAACTAATTAAGAAAACAATGAGCGTCTAAACAGGTTTTTGGCTATGAAATTATTTTACTAGGGTCTGAGAAATTGCTTTTGGACGAAGGAGTTGTCTTTCAACTTGTCTTTCCGTTTTATAGCTTAATAAGACCTGCTTCTTATTAAGTAACAATATTGAGCATGAATTTTTTAAATATGTATGTAGTATTTTCTCCTTATTCGAACATGAAAGAATGGATGATTATTTTGAGATAGCAAAAACAATAGATAATCATTTCCCCATGGATGTGTTGGATTTCTTTGGAGAGTGGGGGATTTCATATTTACGCAAATATGAAATTATGTGTTGGTGAAGGGATTACAATAGTTTAATATGTCTAAATTAAGTATACTTTTCTTTATTTCTAAAGGTTAAATTCATATTCTTATTCTCGTTTCCATTTATACAAGTATCAAATTTGTGTCTTATTCTAGTCAAAATCACGTACTACGTTAGTACTTATTTTTATATTGTATCAAATATTAAATATATAATCTTTTTAAACTAGATAAAAATCATAGCAAAAAAAATGATAATACAAAGGAATCAATGTCAAAAGGATGTACATTTTTTTTTAATGTCAAATATTAAAAAAAAAAATTACATAAATTTTAGAAGAGTGTCAAAAAATATCTGCATAAATGTAGTTATAATAGAAAATAATAATAATTACACATAATTGAAATTTTATGATAGTTACAACATTTACTATTTTTGTAAATATCGAGAAGAAAAGTATCTTTGAGATTGGAGTAAAAAGAGTTGAGAGAGAATGAAAATTTGTACAACAAAATAAATGTTCTTCAAATGAAATGAAACCAATAATTAAAAAAAAAATAAAAGATGTTTTTTAAGTTACTTAATAAACTAAAGGTATATTCAATTTTAACACTTTCAATTTGAAAGTCAAACATTTCCATGTCCTAGCAATAATTTAAATTGATAAAAATTGGAATTAATATATTGTTTGAGACAAAGAAAAATATTGTATAATGAATTGCGGTGCGAGAGAAATTATCTTAAAAATTTGAGTGAATTTAATGGATATTGAATGAGTCGAATAGTTGAGAAATAAATTGTGTATTGGAACAAATTGTTTAAGTTACTTGATAGAATGTGAGTGTTTTGATAATGAGACAAATACATATATTTAAGCCGTCATCATTGTATTTTATTTAAAAATTAGATATTATTCATATTCATATCTATTCTTAATCAACATGTATATTCTTATCAAAATTATAATGAATTTGAATAATATCTACGAGTTATCATCATTATGTTTTTATAAGACGACATTAAAAAGTATTTGTCTATGTGTATATATATATATTATTTTATTTATATATTGTTGTCTATATTTTAATACTAACATTATATATTATACCAAAATAACCTTGTTCTTAATTGTGTTTATTGATTTTATTTCTCTTATATTCGGTTGAAAATATGTATCACATTAGAACTTATAAACACATTTTGTTCTTATAAATGCTAAGACAAAATATGTAAAAGCTCTAATGAGTTGAGATGTCTCCTTCAAGTAGTTAACTTGAAATATTTCATTAGTTCGATACTCTCTATTAAGACTTTCACTAATATGGGTGTGTTTGTGAAAATATTTCGACGATCAGGTCAAATGATTAATAAATATAATAATAAATATATAATGAATGAATAAATGAACAACATATCTTGAATGATCACTCATTTATACTATTTTAATAGACTTTTATGTGTCTTGATGGTATACACATCTATATCGACTTTAAACTTTTATTAGTTGATTAATCATTTGATTAGTTCTCAAAAATTTTGTCATAATGTAATAATGATATATTAGGGTGTTACACGGTTATTGTCAAGGTGTTCCCAAACAATTATACATTAATGGCAAGATAATCTCTTTCTACTGCATGTGAATGGCAGTTTAAAGATGTTGTACCAATAACAATATATGTCATTAACTAACAAAAAGGTTCAACAAAGAAAATCTTTTACTTCTATTCTTGCATGAATGTGTCCTATTGTTAGTTAAGAATTACTCTGACATAATAACTCTATCACATCGATGATGAGTGTTGATAAGTGTTTTGATAAGATCCCTTAAGTAGAACCATATCTTTCAAAGTATCAAAAGATCAATTATAATAGGACACATTGGGAGAAAGACTCAATGAAAGAACTTTCAAAAGATGACGAAATTTGATAGAGAAAATCAAAAGTTGATACGATGTCTAGAGTCTAATTTTGGTGACTCTTCTATCAACCAACAAGGAGAGTCATTTATGTATCGTTTTTGTTAATATATGAATTTTGGTGTAATATTTTCATACTTATTATTGTATTATTATTTTTTTAATAATATTTTTTTCGTGTGATAGTAAATGATTGTTATTACTTGAGGTGTCAGCAGAACTGAGATGTCAAATTGTATAACAATGCCTAACATGAAAACTTTATATAAAAAAAACAAAGTCATCAAATGAATGCTATGAAGAGCCCTTCAAGATAGAAATGGTGTGGTACTGATATATCCATGACAGTATGCAGAAGAGTACCATGAAGAGGATTATCATGAGTCAACAATAGTCTAAATCAACTTGAGTTTTATTTAGAGAAATAAGCGAAACTGAGGAGTAATCAATTAAGAAATTTGATTATTCTTATTATTAAATTACAGTATAAATGATGAAGCATGTCCTTGTTGTAGTTGCTGCAACACCCTATAGGGTTGAAGGAACCAAAGAAATGCACATATTTTAATACAGTTTGTTCCAGCATAAAAGTAGTGATTACATGGCACAATTTGTAAGTTAGTGGCTACTCATTCCTCTTCCCTTCATCACATGTCTCCTTAAACCAGGTATATGGACATTGGTTATATAGTCTTTCCAATCAATGCTCTTTACATCAAACCCAAACTTCCTCTTTTCTTCTTCAGACATACTTTCCATCAATCTTTGTGTGTTACTGTTATCAAACCTGCATCACAGTTTATGGTTTAAAATCAGTAACTTATAAACTTTTTATATAGCTATGTATTGTAATTTAAATGCATTAAGTATGAACTTTTTTGCATTATCATGTAATCATAAACTATTATGTATGGTAAGATTCTTGACTTGAATAATAGTTTTACATTGTCAATGAATTAGAAATCATCACTGGTCTAAAACTTTTGAGATGGTCATTGTAGAAATCAATAAACTTATCATACACAAATTAGATGAGACTGTAAAAACTCTTTAAAAGTGATGTCAACTGTGATTTCTATATGGGTAAGAGTGTCAAAATCTTTAGAAATTGAAGTACATGAAAATTGAAGGTTTTTTTTTCTTGCTGAAAACCACTAGTTCTGCTTACTAGTTGAAGAGTGTGAAATTAAATGAGTATCTAACCTTCCACCATAAAATGTGTATGGTTCATAAATGTTGGCCAAGTAATTTGCTTGCTCCACTGACTTTCTGCACATGTTTTCAAGTTTTTGAGACATCTTTCCCTTTGAGGAGGCCATAGCTGTGAGGCCTCTTTTCTGAATTGCATCTCTCCACAGGTGACCAGAGAATTCTTCTGTGGAACTAAACAACTTCATCAATGGAACTTGAATTGGCCTACCCTTTGAGTCAATCCATGGTGAGGAACTGTAATGTTCATATAGAAGCTTTGCCAGGTCTTGGAAGACTAGGGGGTTCACCACTGATGAAGCAATTTGGTACACATTAAGATCTGACTTTTGGGTCACTCCATGCCTTGCCATTGCTGCTAAGGTTGCATTCACAACCATGTCAGCTGGGACCTATGATGAGAGCAAATGAAACACTGTTTATTTAGTGTGAGAATTGTGAATTATTAATTACTTTATGCAGTTTTTTTTTTATATAAAAGTTTTTATGTTAGGTATCATTATATGCAACTAGACATCTCAACTAAGCTAAACTCAAGAACAATCGTATGCGATCACATTGATAAAAGTATTATTAAAAAAATTCAGTTTAAGAATTGTTTAATTCTCTTTTACTTTTCAGATAATGGATCATGTGAAACAACTTAATTCTTCAATGTTTCTTACCACATCTAGTACTCCATTTGGATCTACCAAGAAACCTGTTAGCTGACCTTTCCCATAGCAGAGAACTATTGGATCCATCATCCTGGTAGTTGAAAGAAAAAGCTTTAGTTGTGTCAGACAAATTTGGAGTACAGTTTGTTCATATTCTGCTTCTTAGAAGAGTCACTTTTGAACATGTTGTTGAAAGTATTTGGTAAGCATTTAAAAAAATTAGAATTTGAAGAAAGAGATCAGATTTTAGATTCTTTTGAGAAGTTATAAAACAGTAACTTCTGAAAAGTCTCTAAAGGAAAATTCCTGTGCTATCTTAAAATCACTTTATTTAAGCATAAAAAAATGTTCCCAGGAAATGGTGGTGAGAACTCACCTATTTCCTTCCATCCACCCAGGAAATGGTTCACTGAAAGTGCTCTCAATGACACTTGGTCTCATTATAACAACTGGAATATCTCCTCTCAATTTGTCAATCATCATTTCTCCCATAGCCTTTGTGAACACATAAGTATCCTGCCACCCATATCTTCTGGCCCTGTGTGGGAGATAACTCAACAATCAAACTAGATTATGAATTTTAAGATCAAAATCTAAATAGGAGGGTGAACCTCTCTGTTTCTACTGTTTTTCTTTATCTTATTACAAAAAGATGAAAATTGCAAACATAAATAATGAGTAATTGAAGACATAAAAGTTGTAATAGATATAGAGATACGTATAATCTTTAAAATGTAGAAGATACGTATAATCTTTGAAATGTAGAACACAAGCATGTGCTTCAAAAGGATTTATTTCTTATTTTTATAAACATAATAAAAGTTTATACAATAACTTTAAATTTTTAGAAAATTAATGTATTTCTATTTTTTAAAATTATGTTAGAACCGTGATAGAATAATAAAAAATCCAACAAATATTTTTTAAATTTGACAATTTTTCAATACGTGTTTTACTAGTATGCTGTGTCCATATGTGTATATAACAAGGACACACCATTTAAGAGGCGTGTCCGATCCTCAAAGGTTGCATTAGTCACACTTATTTGTAACTTTTTGTAGTATCTATGATTGCAATGAGACCAGAACCAGAATTTAAAACCTTTGTAAGGACACTGAATACCTCTCTAGACCAATCTCCTTCATCTTCTGAGCTAGTAAGCTGTCTTCAATGTCCCCTTTGTAATTTGAAACCAGATTTATCTCTCCTTCGATGTCCAATGTAGGAAGGTATTTTGGTGAAATTTCAGATATAAACTTTTCTTTTGCTATGCACTCTCCAATGCTAAAGGGTCTTTCCATTATCCTACCTTGCCTTTGTCCATTGACATAAGCTGTACATTACAAGAAAGAATTTTGTCATATTGGTATACTTGTAAATCATACACAGCACATGCATTTGATTTTTAAGCTCTTTCTTGTATTTTTACCTGTTGAAACATGAAGAAATAGCCTAAGGTTCTTGCACTTTTTGGCAATGTTCATGAGACGGCATGGCCCTAAGGTGTTTATGTTGATAGCAGTGTCATATCTGATCACATCACAATAGTCAAATGATTAGACAAAGAACTCATTATTGGTGCAGAAGCTTTTGGGGAGTTATAGAAGCCAACCTTTCATCAAATGTTGTATTAGCTGCAGAATTTACAATGACATCTACCTCCTCTTCAATAACATTCGATATATCTTCATCTAGTCCAAGATTGTGTTCACAAATATTGCCCACAACAGGAACTAACTTGCTCAACATAAAGGCTTGGTATGATTTTCCATGGACTTGTTGAAGGCATCTGAAAAGGTCTGTGTTTATGATCTAAACCACACCAACAAAATTTCAATGAGATCAAGAAATGAAGCCATGCACTTTGACAAATGCAAGCTGAAGAAACAAAGTCTAGAGAAAAAAAGGCAGTGATCTTATTTTCAGCATGTTCTATATTTCCAAAGAATCATACAGAAACAGCAAAAACACCAAATAGTGTAACTACTATTTCATGTACTGATCTTGAAACACAGCGAAATTAAATGCCTTTTTTGTGATTATATGTGAAAATAGTTTTTCTTTTCTCAGACCAAATAGACTCTGAATTTGTAATAACCGTACTTCATTTTGCAATCTATCCATAGCAGCTTGCTTATTATCTGCCTTGATCAGAAGGTACATTTTTCCCACATCTGGTTCTGTCCTTAGAATCTTCTCAATGAAAACTGAATTAAAGCAAACAAATGTCACTATAAATCACAGTCAAACCAATTAAACCACAGAGGACTCTAAAAAAAATTATTCAATAGAAATTAATTTTAAAAATTAAAAACAATTAATTACTATATTGACTAAATTAAATACTTTTTTAGAGACTAAAAATATTATTAGTTTCTAAATTAGTTTCTATTATTGATAAATATTTTCTAAATTAGTATCTAATTAGCTATCAAGCTTCTAGCTACCAATTATTTAGATTCTAAATTTGGTAGTAAAAACTTCGGTAACTAATTAGATGTCAATTTAAAAACTATTTATCAATAATAGAAACTAATCTAAAAATCAATAATTTTTTAGTCTCTAAAATAATATTTAATTTAGTTAATATAACAACTAATTATTTTTTGTCTTTAAAATTGATTTTTATTAAATGATTTTCTTGTAGTGATATTATTTTCACCTGATTATATTTGACAGATATACCTTTGGCTAGAAAACCAGTTGCACCAGTAATGAAAAACTTTTTCCCTCTCAGAAATTTGACAATTCCTGTTCCATCTTCCAAGCCTATCAATGTTGTTGGTCCACCATAAGGCACCAAATCCTTCACTGCAATCTCTGCCTGAGTTTTCCCATTTTGTGACAAGACCAAGCTCCCTGCCTCCATTAGAGTTGTTGCTGCATTATCTGTGCCAACCAGTGATGATCTTTCTGTCAGCACAGAAGACAAGCCTGAGGACTTGATCACATTCCCTCCCCCCTGGCAGTACACAACATTTGTTTTCCTCCTTGAAGAGTTCACAACATTACTGCTTTGTGGCACTCCAATGAGTTCACTGAGTAAACTTGAGGAATAAGAATAACCTATGGACAAGGCCACCATGATTAGCAGGGAAAATGAGAAACAAAGTGTAGAGAAAAAAGGGCAGTGATATCTCAATGTGGTGCAGTTAAAATTGGTTAACTTGAAAGCTTAGCTAATTTGTTGATGAACCAAAAAGAAAAGCTAGTAAACAAACTCAAGTCTATAAGATAAGAGAAGGGTTTGGTTGGTTTGGTTTGGTGCACAATGAATGCATGGAAAAGAAGGGTAGGGTGGATTTAAGGATGAAGGAGATGAGAGTTAGGTACTTATAATATTGCTTTTGTGAAATGTGAGAGCATATCTCATGAAAAACTCTCTTTTTGCCTCATTGTCACACCTCACATCACATGAAGGCACCTAAAGCTTAGATGAAGGAAGCACTCTTTCTTTCACATGTTAGAATTTACTCTTTTTGGTAAGTGGTGGTTTCTATGATCTATCCTTTTCTAGAAAGTATAGGAGAAGAAAGGGTGTGAGACACTGGTTGGTCACTATGAAATTTGGATCTACCCACCAAGACAATAAGACATTGAAAACTTTAATTTTTTATATAACTTTTAATACTATTATTTTAATATTATTTAATTATAAATTTACTTTTTATTATATATCTATCAAGATCAAGAGTTATATATAACTCAAAGATTGTCAAACTATTATTTTCCTACCATAAACTACAATAAAGATGTTAGTTATAGTTACCATATTTTGTCTTCTTTTCCTTTTTCTGTTTTTTTACATATATCATGTTGGATCATACACTAAATATTCAAACTTTTTATTTTTGCATTATTTGGTACATAATTTGATCTCTTAGGTGTGTGGTTTTGATTCATCTTTTAACTAAACATTAAGTATTTAATTAAAAAATGTTAATGTGACAATGCAATTAAATATTGAATACTAATGGATGAATTAAAATTACACAATTGAAATAGTAAAGTATCAAATTCACAAATTTTTTTTGAAGCTTTAAATGGGTAAACAAAAAAAATCTTATGCAAACAAAATATGGAAGCTTTAGGTGTATAATAGATATCAAACGTGTTACATTCTTATTATGCACATTGGATATTTGAAAATTGTATCTGTCCAGTTCAAGAAAATCAATGGAGAATATGTAAGCTGAAGTAAAATAATTACACAAAAGTTAAGAAAATTTTGACATGCCATCTTGGAAAAATGCTTTTAATGAGATATAAGAGGTACCATTTTTTTTAATATGTTTTATAATTACCAAATTTGTAATCTTTCATCCTTTTCTACACTATTCCCTTTTACCAAACGATACCTTAGCATTACTATATTTTCATAATCACAGAATTGTAAGGCAAGAAGTGCATTTAATACTTTATTATTAGAACTACAATATATTTAGAAATATATAAAATAATATATTAAAATTTATCAAAAGCGTTTGTAGTCCAACGGTTAGGATAATTGCCTTCCAAGCAATAGACCCGGGTTCGACTCCCGGCAAACGCATTTAATATTTTTTCTGCAATTTTAGTTTTTGAATTACAAATATTTTAGCACACTGAAATATCTATTTTATATAGGTGGGTATCATTTTGATTAATAACGTACTTATTTCTTTATGCTATTAAAAAATGTTTTCACATTTGATAAAAAATGTTAGATAGAAAATTGATCATAATTATGATTTTTATTTTTCATTACCACACATATACATTGAATGCACATATATGACAAAAATATGACAATAATGGTGTCAAATTAAAACATAATTACAATTTTAGTATAAATATTTGCAAAGGTCAAAAGGAGCTACTGTCATATTGTGTGATGCCTTACTAATGTACAAATTTGTCAAAGAAGTTGGGAAGGAACCAAAAAGAATGGTAACACAATTCTTCTAACAATATTGTGTGGTGCCTTACTAATGTATGAATTTGTCAGAGAGTGTATGAATTTGTCAGAGTGTATGAATTTGTCAAAAAAGTTGGTGAAGAACCAACTGGAATGTGACACATACTTCTTCTAACAATGTATTATTTGAACTAATTGAACGAGAATCACATTATCCCACATGAGAATTCCACATGTGAAACTACAAAGTATGTTGAAAAGTCTTCCACACCAAAGGAATTGTGGTTGGAATTTAATTGAACAACAATCACATGATACTCATTATACCACATGTGAGACTTGCTTTGAGAAACCTTTCACATCTAAAGGAATTGGAATTAAGAAAGATAGCAAAAATATAAAGAGAAGTAAGAGTCTAACAAGTTTGATTAACAATCTAAAGTAGAAAAAAAGAAGAAAGTGGAACCTTTACAATCATCAATGCACAAGGTTTCTTTGTTAGCAGCATGCTATTTTATGTGATGCCTTTTGCATGTCTACCAAGTCAAATGAGTTTTACCACAATGTTTATGGTATGTTTAATTTCTTTCCATTTAGGACCAAGATTACTACAATTTTCCATCACGTGAAGCATTGTACCTCTGTCTACCAATCTCAGATGGTACATCATTACATAATCATGAAGGAAAATTATCATGAATTAGCACAACTCATGGTTGATGATTTTCCATTTTGTATGTTAGAACAATTAAAACTAAGTTAACATTTTGAAGTTGTATATTTGGAAATTTTGATACAAGGAGCACACTCTTTCATATGTTTCACCAATGTCTCACCAAGAAAAGGAAGAAGGAACTCAGAATATAACACTTTTATTACAATGGAGAAGTTGTACAATACAACATTTTTGTTGTACAATCTACAGATTCATTAAAAAAAAGTATGCAATGTATGACACTCTATAGTGGTTCAGATGTAACCTAAATTCACATTTATACATTAAAATATTATAGTGGTCCTTCCTTTTCTTATAGGTTATACGATCTCAGTGAATGAATTCTATAACAGGAAGATAAATAGCTGCACAATGGTTAATGAGGAGCTAGTAAAATTATAAGCACAAAACCTATCAAGAAAAAGCATAATTGCAATAAAAGTAAGAACAATATTAAACAAATTTTTCACAATGTTTAAATCTATATTTTTTTTTAACTACAAGAGCATCAAGTGACAACAAACACCAGCCATATACATGTTGATCTTGATTTCATGAAGGAATAACCACCACAAGTGTAGACTAAGAACAAAAGAAACACCTCATGTCCACCCTTGTATATGTAGTGGAGTAGTAAATACGTACAATGTCTACTAATATAGACTAGTAGTTTATATTTAATAACCAGGCAACATTCTCTATATTTCATTCTACATTTTTTAAATAAGATATAAACAAAATGATTCTAACTTACTGATAACAATTACTAAGACAATAACCAGTAGAAAAGTTTCTAAATTAATCCTTGCACTAAAAGTGGCCCACTTCATAGCATGTTAGTCTGCGTATTTCCTTTCAAATCTAGTATTTTGATAAGCATAATGTTGTGTAATAACACATAGAAGTTCACTGCATAATCATATACTACACAAACAATATATCAATAACATAAAACAGATTTCGTAGAAAGAAAGCATGAAAGAGATATAAGACCACACACTGAAGATAACATGATTTGATTGAACATTAATGAACTTCAATCTATATCCACCATGATAAAATTCACTATGAACACAATTATATTTCTCTCCACAGCGTATCCTTGCTCTCAATTAGTTTGTAACAAACTTTAACTAACTGATATTTACTAGTTATAAGGTCCCTAAGATAGTATATATAAATAATTTGACATATACGAAGCAAAAGAGTTAGCTTAGTTATTGTTCGAGGTGTATTATGAGTTTGAACCCTAAAGGGGCAACATGGTTAGAGCTTGGGCAGCAAAGTTAGAAAAGTGAGAGTAGCCAACATGAATTATTTTAAAATTTGACAGCATGGTCAAAAATCCCACAAGGAGAATGCACTTTTTTTTGATAAATTTTATCTTATTAACTGAAATTTATGCAAGTCTCACAAAATATATGGGTTATACTTTTCATTTGGTAAGATCTCAGTTCAGTAGTGTAACTCAGAATTTAGCTAAAAAAAGGGTATGACTGAGAAAGGGGTTAAGAACTGTTTTGCTCACTCTTCTTTATTTAATCTGTATACTTTGTTATGATAGGTAAAACCGGCACACAAAATTCTTGCTCTGCTATTGGTAAAGTGAAAAAATAAACTAACTTCATCTGCACAAATCTATATTATTGAGCAATTCCACAGTGGACAAGGCTTCTGCAGCAGGTTATGGAATACTCCACTAAAATTTCGACAAGGACTGATAGATAGTGTCTTTGATTTTGCAATAGATTTAAAACACTTGCATCAACTTTCCCACGTTCATGGGCAAAGAAGCTTCATATAGCTTCATCTTTCCAGATTTGTACGAGTTTGGTGTAAGTCCTAACTTCTAAACAAAACATACTGTAAAATGACAAATGTGATTTCTGGAGAATTTTTTCAGTCTTCTGACTTCACTAATCCAGGAAGCAGAATGGAATATGCCTAACTCAAATCCATAAATCGAAAATGAAAATCCTTAGTACCCTTCTCTCCCAAAAATTGCACCTCATATACTTGGGGAATTTTGCAAAGTCAGAACACAACCACTACATATTGCGAAATCCAGGAGAAAAATAACTAATCGCCATGTAAGCACCGACTACAGTTGCATTGAAAACCAAAACCTCGAAACAGTAGCTCTCTTCGGGCATCGCGGTCCAGGCTGGCATCAATATAGCAGATTCTGAGTTCTTCACCTGCAGTTTATCAAAAAAGAATTGTAGACCAATATCAGTAAAAATATTTCACATAAGTGGGGAGTACTAAGTTCTATTTTCCAAGGAGACCAATATTTTTTATTCTAATAATAATATGAATTCTTAACACTTTCTTTGACCTAATTAAATTCCATATTTTATTTACTTATGGCATGGGAGATGATTATGAATGATACATAAATTTCGATGGACCACCAAGAATGACAAAAATGGAACTAATTTTTCTAAGAATGATCACATTTTATATCAGAATAATAAACTACTTATACATGAATCAGTCAATAACATGGGTCCTATCAATCAAACAAACCTTATACAACCACTCAGAGCAAAGTCTTTATTTGATGATTTCTCCTAAAGTTTTCTACCACTGATTGATGCCATAAAAGAAATTATTTGACAATGGATTGTGTTGATTGGAGATTGCCAACTACTGTCAGAAAAACCCCATGAGCACATTTTTTTCTAAAATCATCAAACACAGTACTTGCAACCTACAGAATTACAAGAGAAAAGACATTCAGTTAAATAAAGTATATCCGGACAAACCTTCATCAATGTCACGGAGTGCCTTCAATTTTGCATGAGCATTATCTATCCATATGATGTGTGCATTAGGATCTGTAAACAAATTGACTTAGATTGCCCCTTTCTCAAGGTGAAAAACAAGATTTACGGTCTAGGAGGTCAACACTGTGTGTGCAGGCATGTTTGTCACTTTTTAGTAACAACTTCTCCTAAACATGGAATGCACATATTTGTTAGAAGTGAACTTTTTCTTGTTTATTTAAAGGATCTGATCCAGTTGGAAATCTTGATCAAGCAATCAAATATGGGAAAAGTGAAAAGTCGTACATGTATGAAAACTAGAAATTGAGGGAAATATAAAACTGTACTCACCACAATCATGATTGTAGAAGGAGGGAAGTATATAGACAGCATTTCCAACAGCAGCCTCAGCTTCCACAGATGCAACAGCTAATGAAAGAAGATCTTCATACAGTCCCACGACCAACTCGATGCGAAATGCATTGATTCGAATTCGAGCCAAAACGTTAATGTACCATTGCTTAGTTAAAACTTTAAATGTTAAGAAAAATAGTCTCTCAACCTATATATCTTATGTATGTGCTGTACTTTGTACAAAATGTTCCTGACAAAAGAAGGATACAAGCAATATGATCATCTCCAATAAGTGTCTCCATGAAGGCATTCCTTAGCAAGACAAACTCCTCTTGCATCTGAAAAATGATGCTATGCATAAACAGATCACAGCAGAAAAAAACTTATGCCAAATCAGATTCCAATTTAAACAACAATAATTATTTCCTCTTGCTATAATGAATAATTTATATGAAAAGTGACCACTTATAGCAGAAAGCTGTGCTAGAAAGGAACAACTGAAAAAGAGAATAATTATGAAAAGATGTTGTCTATCTATCACTCAAATTTTCACAAAAAAATAATTGACTTTCAGAATCAGGTTATCATTGCTTTTAGAAGGAACCTGCTATCTAAAATAACCAATATCTGAATATTGTAGTCATTATCCTAAACTTCTATATGTCTCACCTCTGATACCATCTCAGGCGTAAAATTGGTAGGCTGGAGTATGTCAAGAGTGTCACTTCTGGCATCTCCTGATATGACCATGCAAGCCAATCGCTTTACCAGAAAGGGATACTTCAAACCACGAGTCCTTTGAGAAAAGATCAGGAAATTGTCACTTATATATATTTTAGGTACAGTAAAATACTAAATGATAAGCTAAGGTGTTAAGTTTTAACAAGCACCAAAAGTGTTTCAAAAATTTATCAACAGCTGATAAAAGCATTTGTTGAGAGGATTAGTGACAAAACAAGCCATGGAGGATAGAGAAGTCGAGAAAGAATATAATGAATTCTATGTGTGATGTACACACTGGTTATTTATATTTATAATGAATATAAATTGGTAAGATATTTCCCTATCACATCTCCTTATTGACCATAATCAAATCATATCTCTAACCACATTCAATAAGGTTAAGAAAGGATGAACATATACAACTTTTTTTGCGAGGGTTGAAAAATTGTAGTGCATAGAACCTAATAGGCTTACTAAGAAAATCAAAAGAGAAAAATTAGTTCCAAAATCACCGAATACAAAATTATGTATAAATCTTTAACCACATGAGATGTTTTGTTGAAACTCGTCACAACTGAAGATGTCAAAAATCTTATGCTAGAGAAGAAAATCTCATACCCACAATAGTCATCAAAAGCCACCCAATTTGCTTTCATCTCAACATCGTAATATCCCTAAATAACATAAAAAATCTAAAAATAAGCACACATCTGCAAAGAAGCAAAAACTTAAATTTGTTCACTGCAAAACTCCTACATTGCATTTTAAAACACAGGTTATTTGTTGATCATGCAACACATGAGAGAACTGTCAGTTTAAAAAATACTTATGGCATATAAGCACAAAGATATTAATTGTGAGTGTACAAGACCTTACAATAAGTTAGCCCTTACAAGTTACAAGTGACAAGTGTATAAAAGTTAAATTGGCCCATGTAGCTAACTAAATAACATTTTTTGGCAGTGTAGAACTGCTATAAGAATTTTGCAACAGTAATAAAGAGCTAAAAGAGCTACGACTAAACCTAAAGAAACTAAAACATACCTGCAGCCCAACTTATTTTTTTGGTTCCAATATAGTTCCCTTAAGTATAAAAAACTTGGCTCTTATTCCTCAAAATGTTTCTATCAAATCACGTTGGTTCTTCCATCAATTTCCTATACCAATTTAATAACACATGACAGTGTGAGATGTCATTGGAAGTTGTAAATAGGAGATTACTGGGATAAAAACATCCTAATATCCCTAAATTAATTAAGAAAAATATCCCTAGAGTCTACACATTCATTTCAGCATATTTTATTTCTTTTTACACAAGAAAGAATGCGATTGTTACAAATAGAGGAGTTAAGAATGTAAGGATCATCACTATAATTATAATATATTTATTTTTTTCTCTTTCATTATTCAAGTTCATATCATTACAAATAGAGGAGTTAAGAATGTAAGGATCATCACTATAATTATAATATATATTTTTTTTTCTCTTTCATTATTCAAGTTCATATCAGAGCTCCCAATCTTGGGAGCTTTGTTTTCACTGTTGTTGGCCGTCCTTGCCACTACCCTTGAAGACACTAGTAAGACAACAGGAATGGTTTTTTTTTTTTCTTTCAATGGTCGAGGCGAAATTTACTCCTATAGGTCCTAATGATCTTCCAAATGTGGTAGGTTCTTACCAGTTTGATGGCCATAACTATTTGCAGTAGAGCTAATACATTTGGAGGATTCTAAAAGGACGGTCAAGATCAAACCACATCAATGGTAGAGGACCAGGGTCAAATGACCTTAATTGTGAGATTTGGGATAATGAAAATTCATTGATCATGACTTGGATGTGTGTCATTTTATGGTCTGCAAGATAACAAAAATGGGCAGACAATACTACCTCAGAACACGAAGAAACAAATCAACCCAGTAGTCATCCTCAACCAAATCTTGATATGAAAGCCTACAAGGAGGAACTAAATTGTTTGAGAACAATGATTGAATCAATGAGTAAGTCCTCTAATTTGTGTGCCTGGTTCATGAGAGGTAAGAATTCAGTCAATACAGTTGAACACGAGTGTTAGGATGTTAGGATTCTTGATTCAAAAGTAACAAATCACTCTGTTTCCTATGTTTTTCAATTTATATGTTAAAATGAATAAAGAACAACTCATTTCAATTACAAATAGTGATAGTAATAGTATACCTATATGCAGATCTGAGAATATAATGTTACAATAATACATCGAATTAAAGGATGTTTTATATGTCTCACAACTGTCAAATAGTCTAGAAGCCTAAATGATGTTTTGACCCATAGAACAACCTATGTAAACAGACCCTTTCTAGAAGACCTCTCCATTATTCAGGGCATCCAGATTTTGGAGAAAGTACAATATGAAGAAGATGACCACGATGATGCTCTCTAATCAGAATTGGAGCTTCTCCTTTATAATCTACCCAATAAACAACATTAATGATGCACTCGGTTCTGAGTAAAGAAATAGAAAGAATCGAAATATAAAAGAAATAAGTTGAGAAAAAATGGATATTTAATTATTTGGCAGAGTAGAAATACATGAGAAATAGAAAAGAAGTATTTTGAAAGTAGTATAACATAATTAATTAAATAAAATGTACAAAAATATATACAAATAGGTAAGAAATAAGAATGACTCCCATCATTTATAAAATAAATGCTCATTCTCTTCTCAAATCAAACTGACAAAATTATTTCTCTTCTTGGCACACACACTCTCTCTCAATGTGCTATACCTAACAAATCCTTAGTGTTATCCTATAAAATGAGATGAAACTCAACTCATGCATGACGATGGAAGATGGAAATGCGAAAAGTTACCTTTTAATTCACTTTTAACTTTCATTTCAACCCATTGTTTACTCAATTACTTTAAATTTTAAAAATAGCTTAAAAAATGTTCAATTTTTTAACTAAACGCATTTTCAAATATTCAAATATCAATTGGTGCTAAATATTCATCAAAATTGTTCATGATAGTATTAGAGAATAACACATTCTATAATCTACGAAATAAAATTCTGCCTAATAAGTTCTTCATTAATTGGAATAGCATATTAACGAGGCAAAACTCCTCTGATTAAGAATGTTACTTACAATACCTATAATATAATATCCAAGGAGAGTTAGCGCATAATGCGTGTGCATAAAATGTGAAAAGACGAGAAACAAGGAACCTTGGATCGTTGGTGGCAGTGTTGGCTGCAAAAGGGCGCGCGGAGAGGTTGGGAGTGTGGGAGCGCGGCGAGACAGTAGTAGCAGGCGGCTCGGGCGGAGTAGGGGTGGCAAACGGCGGGGCTGGCGGTGTGGATGAGGTCGGCGGCGGCGATGGGGCGCGTGGCGAAGACGGCGCGGCCCACAGAGTCGGTGAGCGCGACTCGGATCGGAGGCGGCGCCGACGAAGCGGTGGAGAATGAGAAATTGAAGGAGAAAAGGGAAAACGGTTTGAAGCGACGTGAGAATGAAGAAGTCACTGCCATTTCTTATTCTTCTGATGCTCTTCAAATTCTCACACTCTATTCTTCACTTCTTCACTTTTTCACTGTTCGAAGTGTTTAGTTAAAAATAATATTTATTAATTTTTAACAATTTTAATATAATTTAAAAAATACATTAATTTTTTAAATTTTATTGTATAAACTTTTATTTTAATCATATATGTTCCGTATATTATAAATATCTTCATATTCGTGTTTTTCATATTTTTGTTATACTTTTTATTTCAATAATGATTTGAAAAGGTTATAAAAGATATTGAACATTTTTTCATGTAATTCTCGTACTACTTTATAGATAAATTTACATTAATTTAATTGATTATAGTTAATCATAATCAAGTTACAAAATAATCTATGTAATTGACTATGTTAAATACACAATTGATCATGTAGAGAAAAAAATGTTCTAAACCTACATAAATAGGTAATATATTATTTAAATTCTTACAATAATAATATATTATATTCAAAATCACTTAATTGATAATATGATCATCTTCTTATATTAATTAAGTATAGATGTTAAGATCTATAGATTATGTTTTTAGTTAACTCTTTGATTTGTTATTCATTAATCCAAATGAATTAGATAATAAACTAGGCATAATTGATTAGATGTAAAATCTAACATTAATTCATATAGTAGTAACACTAAATTAGACAATAGTAGTCACATTAAATCAAATTATAAGATTATTATTAATCAAAATAATAATATTAACTTACAACTGCATTATAAACAACTTTCTAATGACTAAAATAATAAGGAAACATAGTAAGCTTCAATAAATCAAGTATTATTTTACATTCAATAAATAATGGCCAATGAAAATACAAATAAAACATTAAAATACAACATATTAAAACTCATAGAATATTTTTAACTTACAATAAATTTCAGTATTGTATCACCGATTAACTACTTTGATAAGTACTCCACATTTTGATTTGTTATTATGTCCAAATATTATCTTAAAATATGGCAACTCAATTTTTCATGTTTTATTATATGTAAAAGAAAATTCACTTATTCTTTCACTATCAACATGAAGATATTATTCACCATATCAATTTACCTTAATTATTCAAATAAATGAATGAATGTATTCAGTCTTATGCAAAATAAAATTGTGAAACGCCATTGTGTATAGATAAAGTACGACAACAAATGATCCAAACAACAATCTTTTTTAGACCAAAATTTCTGAAATAATTAAAATATTAAACATTATTAATATTAAAGTTGTCAATTTTTTTTAAAAATTGTAATTTGTGATACTTATAACTTACCTTAAAAATATTTATTTAGTATTCCATTCATGTGGATTTTCACATACACTAATTTATTTAACCAACATGGTTAAAATGAGTAGAGTGTATCATAATATTTTAAATGTCTATCATCTTTAATGTTATAATTGGTTTTTTTTTATATATTTTTTATAATGTCAATCAATACAAAATCATGATTAATATAACTTTTGAAAGAGCTAATTTAAAAGTTAATAAAATTATCTTATATTTTTTTTATTAAAAACAAATAATTTATTTTGGATTCATCATATCATATATGTTTATTTTGCTATTCGTCAGAAAATATTGTCTTCATTATATTGAGTTGAATGTTAGGTATTCAAATCTATAAAAATCAAATCATCCTTATAAAATTCGAATCACCCATGAAGTGAAAAAACTATTAATGATTAGATAATTTAAGGTTTTTTTTGTTCTGGTTGGTTTTTTTCAGTTTTAAGATTAGTAGAGTAAGTTAGTAATCACAGAAAGAAAAATGGAACAAATTTGACCTCATACAGAAGGCAATTTCTTATGAATACAACACTCAAAAAAAATCAAAAACTCCTTATCAACAACCAATATCTAGCATCTAAAATCCCAGAATGTGTGACAGTGTGATACAATTACAAAAGCTTTTTAATTATTATACATGTTAAGTAAGTAACAATTAGAGCAGCATCATCATCAACAACCATTTGTTTAGCAGACAAAAAAACCACTAAACAGTTACAAGTTTCATAGAAATGTATCATCTATGCAAGAGTGATGATTTCCAATCTACATCATCATCTGAACTACAATCTCTCTGCAGTTCCTGAGGAGGTATGAAGCAGTCCAATGACAACCCTGGCACATTGAATGCAACATCATCAATGATCCATGACTCCTCCAACCTTGTGATGGCTGGTCCAGCCTTCAGGTTGTCCCCAAACCTGGTGATAAGTGCAGTTGATGAGCCAGCATGTGCAATCATCACACCATCCACCACTCTATAGTCCTCAATTTTTGTTGACATTGTGGTTTCCCAGTATGTGGGGTGAGACCCTGGTGCTTGAATCCTTGTGAGATAAGAGTCCTCTAGGTACACCAAAAGTCCACTTCTTTGGCTGAAGTAACCAAATATGGCATGCTTGATCATCTCTGCTGTGTTGTCACTGCGTTCTGCAAGGTCCTTTTGATCAGCAGAGAGTTTTAGCACAAAACAGTCTATGCCTGAGATCTGTTTCTCCCCCATGTATTGTGCTGCACAGAACACAGCTGACACTGCTAAAGGGTCAAGTCCCTACAATGCACAACCATAACCTCGTTTAAGAACGAGAACTGATATATTGACAATTTGCACCAGTCTAGAATCCCATTTTTTTTGTCTAAATGTCAATTTTTTTTTCATGAAATGATAAAAATACTCTTCTTTTTTTTTCATATCATGGATCACACGTTGCATACTCGAACAAGTTGTCAATGTATTATTTATGTTTAAGAACAGAAGCACTGAAATCTGTCAAATAGTAGAGATTCCAAAACACAATATTATCACTACTAGAAAATCATTAAATAGATATCAATTTTAGAGACAAAAAATTATTAGTTTCTATAGTGACTAAATTAGAGACTAAAAAGTTATTAGTATCTAAATTAGTTCCTATTATTGATTAATAGTTTTTAAATTGGTATTTAATTAGCTACTTAATATTTAGATTCTAAAGTTGGTATCTAAAATCTTGATATCTAATTAGATATCAATTTAGAAACTATTTATCAATAATATAAACTAATTTAGTTACTAATAATTTTGTAGTTTCTAAAATAATATCTAATTTTATTAATATAGTAATTAATTATTTTTTATCTCTAAAATTAATTTTTATTTATTTAATAATTTTCTTGTAGTGAATGATATTGATGAATTCAATCTCCCTGCACAAGGACCCAGAAGCCACAAAATCATCAATGACATTCAGGTTTTCTGTGTGTGAACATTAAATTCAACTCTTGTTTTAGTCTTCTTAGGCTTTGGTTTAAAGAATCTTAATTGAAAAATTAAGCCAAAATGATGGCATGTGATGGTTGATGTAATGATGAATTTATATAGAGGGGAGAAAGCAGAAAAATAATGAAAAAGGAAAAACAGGAATGTGGTTAGATGGAATAAATGAATGAAATTTAGTAGGTAACCAAAGATTCATTAAATTGTCGGTAACATATATTGAAAGCACTGTATTAATTAAGATGAACAATAGTGTTAAGTAGCATTTATGGCTATTTAAACAAATCAAAAGTATCTGATTTGATCACAGTGCACTTGCATATACATATCTGTGTCAAAAACATCTTTCTTTAATTTTTTCTCTGATAATAGTAGGTTCCAAACACCATCTTAACACAAAAGGGGTTCTTTCCTTGCCCTTTATGTTATGATATAACTCCATACCCCACCAATTCATGGAGCCAAAGATTAGGTCATAAGTCATACCAGTAACTCTTTAAAATGAGAAAACTGACAAATATTTTCAACTCTTCATCATTATGTCCTTACATTAACAGTCACATTTAGCTGTCAGTGGTAACTCATCTCTAAAACCACCTTCAAGGTGTCACCAATGCATACATTATACCAACCAACATAAGGGACTAGTTAACAAACACAACACCAAATCTGTTGGAAAATTTAAAACAATTGGATATCAGCTTGAGACACTTACTTATCCAATTCAAAAAATATTTGTTGGATTTTTGACAATTCTAACATTTAAAAAGGAGAAATACGTTAACTTTCTAAAAACTCAAATTTACTTTATAAATTTTTAGTATGATTATAAGAATAAATAACAAATCTTTTTGAATCCGTCATAAAAAAATATATTTCTGTTACAAACGAAAGATACTTGTGCCCATAAATATTTATTATCAATATATGTAATTCATAATTATCTAATATATAGATTGATGTATCTGTTTTCTACATTTTAGAGATTATACATATTTTTGTGTTTGTATCATATCAATGTCCGTATCAGTGTTTGTGTTACATAGATAAACTTGGTGAAGATGAAGAACTTGCCTGAAGTGCACGGCGGAGCGGCCGGACGGGGCCTTTGGCGGCGTGCACGCCAAGCCAAGGGGTGTGGCGCCAAGCAATGGCACCGTTGCTACCAGCCAGAACCTTTTGACCACCCAAAACCAGCTCTATCTGCCACTTATCTGGAACCATCTGCCACATCACAAAGCACCCTTTCTCCAAATTAACACCACCATTGGTGGATCCAAGCTCATCTACCACATCCATTGTCACTTTCCCTGTTGTGAACACATTTTTCACTGTTCCCTCCAACTTCTTACACCCTGTTGCAGCCCTGAAGTGTTGAATAATGTACTGTGCCGAAGATGACACCTATTATTACACCACAAAAGAAGAAAAAAAAAAATATTGAAATGCCTCTTTTCTTCTTCAAACAATGCATCAACCTTGCATATTTAACTACACACCCTTTACAGTGATCACATGATGAAATCGGTGGCATACACATAAAGATTAAAGATGTTCTGTTCCAAGAATGAAGAAAGTGGTCAGAAGTAACACTTTCAACTAACTTTTTAATCTTCATTAACAAAGGAACTGGCTTTTTAAAACACGTAACAAAAAAAACCTGCCTTTTTCATACCCATCAAGAGAACAGAAATATTTGTGATTATTTCGTTCATAAAAAGTTTTTTTTTCTTGAATTCAACAAGGTATGATCATGTTCTAGATATATAGTAAAAACTAAACATTTCTTGATTCATGGTGGTGAGATATAGCTTATAAGAGAAGTTCTCCAATAACAAAGAAAATCTTGATATTACCGAAATTGTACAATTAATGACGTATCGGTAATTTTTTTGTTTTTTCCTTCGAGTCTTCTTCTTCAAATGGTGATACACGTGATACACAATACTTACTTGAACGTCGGAATATTTTTTTTCATGTTACTCCAACCGAACATCAACATTTGTAAAAAGAGACTTAAAAAAAGAAATCAAAGGATTACAAACACGTCAACAACAATTGTACACTTAGTTTTAGATACTATCTAGTTTCCTCTTTTTCCACCCAGGTTCAAGCAGCACCTTCTCTTGCATGGTGATGATGGTGCATTAGAATTCAGAAAAAAAAGAAAGAGAAGAAGGCTTGCCTCATTGAGGGGTGATATGGGGTGGACAGGAAGAGGAAAGAGAGGACAACCCAAGACACTGAGAAGGATCTTGAGATTAGACTTCTTATTGAAGAGAAGGGAAAAGTGAGTCTTGATCCAGTTCCAGTTTCTCCATGATTGAAGGCATTTCTTTGAGTTGTTGTTTCCTTCATTTTCTTCATTGATGGGTTCTTCAGACAACGGTGCAAGTCTACCCATCCCAGTTTTTTCTTGTGGTTGTTGAAACGTGAGACACACAACATAGAAAGAGGAAAATGCGTGGGAACACCTAAGACAATGCTTCAAGGAACAACACAGTGTTAGCTATGTTGTTGTAGTGTAGTGTTGTGCAGGGGTTGGAGCACGCGCAGGGTGGGAGCGTGGAATGCACGTGGAAAAAGGTTGGAGCAAAGTTAAGTTGAAGATTGAATGTTATGATGTGACAGAAAGGGTGAGTTATTATAAAGAGAGAGTGAAAGGAAAAATGAGATAAAGTACAAGTTTTATTCAGCTTTTGATTAGTGATCTTTTCAGCTTTAACTTTTTATTACTTTGTAAAATAGAATCACTAATAATCAATGGTTAGGGCAAATTTATCATGCATCATGATGGAAGTGGGGTGGAAGTGAAAGAAAGAAATAATATAAGGAAAGTGAAATTTATTAAATTAAGAAAAAGTGATGGAAAAAAAGTGTAATATAATAAATAACAAAAAATATTATTGGTTTAATTTTAATAAAAAAGAGTATGAATTAAAATTGAAAAGTTGGTTCATGTGCTGATCTTTTTAGATTGGAAGTGGAAAAGTTCTAACTTTTATGGATATTTCATCAAAACTGTTAATTAACTAGTTTTATAAACATGTGCATTTTCACGGGAAATGAATGTGGGATATTAATTATTTATGAATTATTATTAATATATAAACAAATAAATTACTTTAATTTGTGTCAGGTGAATAATTTAATTTTTTTTTAGAAATACACAGAATTTTCTTATAATGTCACGTGTACAAGTTTTTGCTTTTAGTAGACTATTTTTTTAAACTTGAAAAGAATTGAAAATTATGACAGTGAGACGTTACATTAAAATGTATTAAGTATACATGGTTTTAGAACTAGTTAAAGAATTTTGAAAGTTTTTGTTTGAATAAACACTGTCTTATAACGTCAAGTGTACAAATTTATGTTTTTATTAAATATTTTTTTTGTTTAATTGCATGCGAAAGAAATATGTTATATTAATTATTTATGGAGTTTTATTTCCTAATTTTAAAGCATTATGTTAGTCATATTTAAACAATTAGTTTGGTTGTTAAAAAAATTGTTGAAATAATATATTTTATTTTAGAATTTTTCTTTTTAAAAGACGCATATAAATAAATGAGTAATTAATTTAACATTATTGATGTTAGAGGAAATGTATAACAGTTCCATATTATTATTATTATGATTGGTACATTTATTTAATATAATTATTGTTAAAGTTTGATTTTAAAATTGTTGTAAGACGGTAGATAATACTTTGTTAACTTTAAAATTTTGATTATTAAATTTCATAAATACGATTTTATTAAATAACCTTAAATTGAAATATCTGAATAATAACAAATTTTATAATAAAAATACTTTCACCTAAATTTTAGGACAAAGATACATTCACCTAATACAATTTGTATATATATAAATAATTTTATACAACATATACACAATAAAGTTATGAATTATTCTTTTAGCCTTCAACTGTAGTAGCTTATATACATTAAAAGTTATGAATATAATAATGATAAACAAAATTGTGTTCTGCTAATAATAGTAAAGATAAGATGATTTCTGATTATAACGGTTTGGTATACACAAATTTATTCATATTTTATTTTTCTATCAATATTTTATTTTGATTATTTTTTTAATTTATAATTACTTAAATTTAAAACTAAAAAAATAGTTAATATTAAATTTAAAAAAAACTATTTGAGAAATGTTCACTATAATTATTATTTGAAAAAAATAGTGAAATTGAACTTTGAATTAAAATCTGGTTTAATTCTTTTAAAATATAATAGAGATTTAAGTAAACCCTCTTTAAAATTTAAAGAATTTGGATGTATATAATACTTAATATCTGTCAATAAAAAATAAATTGTATGTAAATTAATATTTAAAATAAAATAAAATATTATTATTCGTATATTTATATTAAAAATATAATTTTATAATTTATTTAATAAATACGAATATATTATTTTTTTCTTTCACTTTCATTATGTCATTTTATTTATTTTCTATTTATTTCACATTGTAATTTGATTTTTATCTTTTTATGAAAATCAAATAAATTATAATATTTTAGAAAGGAAAACTATATTTAAAATAAATATATATTTATGTTAGAAAACAGTACTTTATATGGAATACATATATTTTATATACACATAATATAAATAGAAAAATGAGCTTTTGAGGCAATACAATTTTGATGCAGGTGAGGTGTCTCCATCTTCTTCTACATGTAATAATGCTTTTTCTGGTAGTTTGATACAAAACATTACAACACAGAATTTGTTGCTACTGTCTAGTTCAAAAATTCTGCTCATCACAAATAAAATAGTTATGGAAATTGCAACCCTCATGTAAAAAAATTGTCCCTAAATTTTATAGTTTAGTTGTGGTTGATTCAGTACAAATTTTGCACAAATTGAATCATTAAAAAAATTATTAAATAACAGTTAATTTTTGAGATAGAAATTAAATAGTTATTGATTAAGTAAAATACTATTTATGTTTTACGGGACTGAGAAGTCGAGTATGTAGTTGTTATTTAGTGATTTTGTTATAGTTTTACTGTATAAATTCTGTATAACGAGAGTATAAAACCATCTAATAATACATGTGTAGTTTTTCTTTTGGTGGAAAACAATTTCGAAAATTCAAGAAACACAATAACCTTTTGAGTTGGGATATGTTAACATCAGAAACACAGGTAAACAACATTCACTTAACAAATTAATCAAATAATATTTTAATTATATATATATATATATTTTTTAATTTAAAATTTTATTATATTATTATAATTGGTGTCAAGTGTATGTATTTATTGTATGTAGTGTCAAATAAATCTTTTCCTAATTTGTTAATTTTACAAAAAAATGCAATTTCCTATCTTACTTATTCCTTTATTCATCTAACACAATAAATATATATTTACTTGAATTATTTGAATTTTAGATAACATATAAGTGTATAATAAAAAATAATAATAGATATGTTGTAATTCTAAAAGCACACATTTAAAGGAAACTTTTTTTTTTCATATTCGATACAAATAAAAAGTAAGGGAAGGAATAATTGATTACATAATTTATTTATTAGGGTATTCAATTAATTTTTAAGATATGGAAAGGAAAAGATAGTTCCTAACAAAAAACTTAAACTTGGTATTGTGAGTGTTTTATATATTTTTTTTAAGAACTTTTTTATATAACTATACTATAAACACTTTCAACATCTATGTTTTCTGAAAAATTAAAAAGGATATATTAACATGAAAACTGGAGTGAATGATTTTATAATGATATGAGGCAAAATAGTTTGATTGTGTTTTGGTGTTCAATTGTAGTTTCACCAACTAGTTGAAACTGAAAGAGATATTGAGTAGTTAGTACATGATATCAAACTTTGTCTTTTCTTCAACTTCAATTTCTTCAACAACAATTATTTAATGTGTTTTCTACTGCATTTTAAACTTCTTCTGTCTCATTCTAACATCCCATCCCATAAAAGATGATGCCAATTAGAATAGAAGATGGTGACAAGGAAAGATAAAAACTTAATTTAAGCAGCAGTTGAATAGATCTATTATAATCAAACATGGCGTACCAAATTAACAAAATACTCACACTCTGAATCTAAAGTACATGATGAGCACAGAAGATGGAGCATTTTTCACCCAGAGTACTCATGACTTGCGCTCAAGCTCCTGCTGTAACTTCTGCTTCTGCTGCGGCTTCTTGACCCATAAGGTGACCTAGAGTATGATCCATCGCTATATTTTCTGACCCTTGGTGAGATTGATCTGAATTATAATAAAGGTGGTGAGTACAAACACCTTTACATCACAAATTAAACTAATTATATAAGCTAATGTAATAGCTTATGTAATAACAACAAAAAAACCTGTAATGTCGACTTCGTCTTGGAGGAGGTGAATAGTCTGGACTAGGAGAATAGGTTCGAGGCGATCGCCTGTAATCATATGATCGATCCCTACAGATTGATCAAATTAAAGAAAAAAGGAATCAAACATGGGGTGGGGTAACAATAAACAAAAGGGCCTTTCATATTGACATGAGAACATGTTGTTATATAACACAACATTACAAACAACCAAGTGTCTATTTCCTTACCTCCTCCGTTCCCTTGCCCTCATTTCAGAAGGTTTCTTCCTGTTTTCTTCAGCAAACACTACAGTTAACTCGC
>Ga0123342_1001788_pt1 | contig 36322 bp, 14 predicted proteins | sample Turbeawhitnodule_FD_89960 | JGI IMG/M metagenome (GOLD analysis project Ga0123342, IMG submission 89960) | Root nodule microbial communities of legume samples collected from Mexico - Turtle bean Mexico white nodule | ecosystem: Host-associated > Plants > Roots > Nodule | place: Mexico: Nepantla... | reverse complement strand
TATTATTTATTTATTTATTTTTGAAATGGTGCTAGATAGGGAAATAAAAAATAAAAGGGTGCTAGATAGGGAAATAAAAACAAAAGGGTGCTAGATAGGGAAATAAAAACAAAAGGGTGCTAGATAGGGAAATAAAAACAAAAGGGTGCTAATTAGGAAAATAAAAAGTCTAAATGGTGCTAGATAGGGAATTTATCCGAAAAAAGTAATATATTAAAATTTTAAAATGTAAATAAAAAGAACAATTTTTTTTTTGTTAAAAATTTGATAATTAGAAAAAAAAATGGGAAGTAGTTATTAAAGGCGATTTTGTTTTAAAAGATATTAAGGTCAAACTTGTTTTTTATTTATATACGATATCTTGATTATATATAAAGTTAATGTAAGAATTTCGCACTCACGTCAAGTTCAAGATTAGACATTTAATTGATAGATCCAACACTAAGATATACTTAAAAAAAATTTGGATGAAGTGTGAAACAAAGAAAAAGTAAATATAAAAAGTATGTATTGTTAATTGAAGAATTTTTTTATAAAAAATTTATTACATCAGGGGATGATTTTAGATGATGAAATTTTCTTTGCTGGTAACTTCTTCGCTTATTAATGTTTATCGGAAAAAGTAAATGTTTATTAGTTTGTTGTCGGAAAAAGTAAATGTTTACTAGTTTCATTTTATGATCTTTAACTTTAATAATAATTATTAGATTGAATTTTTATTATTAGGCTAGAAATTGTATTTAATACTCGAAGTACAATTATTTATGTTTAAAAGTGTGATATTTACATATTATGATTAAATTGTGGTTTGATTTATATTATTTATGCTAGGAGATAATTGACTTTATTGATAAATATTATGATTTGATTATGTCTTGACTTATTTAATATATATGATAGAATAATTGATATTAATTTTATTTTGTTTTTTTATTTATTTTATTTATTGAGTGAGTACACATAAGAATAAAAAATACATTTTACATAAATTATAGAAAAGTTTTTATATTTGTTTATTCATCGATGTAGATGAAGGCGATGTAGAAAGTAAGATATATTTTACATCAATTGTAATATACAAATATTATATCTATGTTAAATATTGACTGATATAAAAACTCAATTGAAAATATAGAAAAAAAAATCAGACTTATCACATTAGTTGTTGAAGTAATCAATGAATAATCATGTTGTATGTAAAGAGGTTGCAGTTCAAAACCGATGCTATATGTTTCATTTTACATCATTTTTTATTAACCTATGTAATATGTTGTATTTTTTAAAAAATTACTTTCACCTAATTTGTTCACTTTCCTAACCTGTAAATGTAAACCACAATTATACTATATATCTAGGAAAATATTTTTTTTTCTATTTTTTCACACTTAGGAATAATAAAAGTTGTCGAAATCAAAATTTAAAAAAATAAAGTCAAGCATAATTTAATAATGAAACCTAAACTAACCACATGAAAAATATAATTTATAATGCGTACAGTATTTTGTACATTAATAACGAATTTCTTCACTTATATTCGTGTTATGCTAAAAACTTAAATACAAAATAAATATTGGTCTTGATAATGAAACTTTAAATCAAGTTACTGACAAGAATTATGACCACATCTAATAAATGACATAGACAAATTCAAAACTTTATTATTGACTATTACATATGAAATTCAACAAAATTATATTTATTAAAAATTAAAAAGTAAGAATTTAATAATTTCAATAAAAAACTAATTATCTTAAAATAAATCACACAACAATATTATATATTATCTATAAAACAAATAAACATCAATTTCCAAACTTAAAATAAAAAATAAACTAATGATGTTACTTTAATTATATCACTGGTATGTTTAATTATGTAACATATACATGTAATGCTTTATTTACCCATTAATAAAAGACACCATATAAATTTTTTTCAAAATTATTGTATTCACCATTAAATGTAAGTCTGACACTGATTTCTTAGCTTGGGACCAATCAATGCAAAAAAAAAAAGAAGTTATATTATTGATTAATTTGTTCATCTGAATGTCAGGACTTTATAATAATTCACGCAAACTAGTTAACCAACTAAGTTATAATTCCTCTAATATTAAAGATCAATTAACAACTACTTTATGTATAATTTTAAAAAATTATAATAAAACTCAACAAATCTTATTTTTATCGTCCATGATAACTTATTATTAGATAATAGTTTAAAAAATATTTATGTTTTAGTTAAAAAAAATATAAATGTGAGTGTGGAATATATTTTCCTATACACTAAGATAAAGGGTAGGTTTAGAAAAACTTAAAATAAATCATTTTAAATATAATTATTTATTTAAAAACAAGTGAGTATTGCTTTTTTATTTTATTTAAAAAATACTTATTTAATTAAACAGTCAACTTTTTGTTGTTGTTCTTATATGTTTATTTTAAAAGCACACAATCTAATTAGTTCAATATGCAAATTCTATCAATTTATTAAATAAGCAATTATTTTGAAAATGACTTAGTTTAAAAATACTTATTTTTAGCTTTAATAAAATAAAAGAAAGATACTTATTTTAAAATAGAAATATTAGAAAAACATATAAAAGACTAAAATATGTATTTTTAAGAAAAACAAAGAGAAATAAACTCACCCAAAATTAAGTTAACAACAATGAGTCAATGAGTCAAGTCAACAAAAATACTTTCTTTGTTGTAAACAATTAAAATCATTGAAAATGGAATTGAAATTCGTGAATGGATCCAACTCAAACACAACAATACTTTCTTTGTTGTAAACAATTAAAATATGAATATAGCTATGAAAATTAAAGATGATTATTTTGGAACAGGTTTGAGAAAATGACTTGAAGAATATTTTTGTACAAGTAGATGAGATTCTTAAGAATTTGAAGAGATGGAGAAAGAACATAAAGCTTGACAATGGAAGAAAATGGACAAAGCATTTATGATAGCATTATGGAAGCTCATTATGGTGCCTAAGATTTTGACCACTCTAACTTTAAGGAAGGCAAGATATCATGTCTCATGGACTGAGAAACATCATTATTTAATAATTTTAACAGTCAAGAAATAGTAGAAGAAACTATGGGAGAAGAAAATGGTTCCTAGATTTATTATTTTAGTGTCCATTTTTATTTATTTTTTAAATTTATATTTTACAACAATAAATCACATTGGTTTAAACAAACTCATCACACATGAAAACGTGATATATCCTTTTCATAAATAAATATATAGGAATTATATCAGTTGAGTAGAAACCAGTGTAATATATTACATTGGTATAATACATGTGCTATTTTATTTGGTTTTCTTTATTGTGTTGTGTTATTTTTATTTTATTTTTTTACTTTTTTATTGCAGTGGTTTGTGTCATTTTTTTTTTTTCATTTTTATTTTTTCATGTTGCACCTTCAGCTTTTCTTGTCATTGATGGACATTATCATTGTTGTTCTCGTGTTCCATAGGTAAGACAAGTCTCCTGTGACGTTGTACCTCCAACTTTTGTCATTGTTGACTAGAAGTGTTGTTGGTACTTAAATTTTTTATGCAACAAGACAAGTCTCCCTTGATGCTACACCTTTGACTTCCACCATCGTGGACAAGTAATGTCATTGGTGCTCCTGTGTTCGATGTCACAAGATAAGCTTCTTGTGATGTTGCACCCTCGACTTTTGTCCTCGCTGAGGAGCAATGTCGTTGGTGCTCCTGTGTTTGACAATGCAAGATAAACTTCTCAAGACATTGTACATCTAGTTTTTGTCGTCGCTAAAGAGTATTGTCGTTGCTACTCTTGTGTTCGACGTTGTCTCCAACAAAATTCCTCTAAACCGTTTCATGATCATTCACTTTATCAGTCAGTTATTGGTGCACTTCAATATCTTCTTGTAAATAGGCAAAACATATTTTACTCTGTTAATCGTGTTTGTTAATTTATGCATGATCCGAAACTTCACCACTGGCAAGCTGTGGAGAGAATTCTACGTTATCTCAGTGGCACTATTACACATGGGTTGCTCCTTCCCCACAACTCGACGACCTCTCTTATTGGCTTTGCAGATGCAGATTGGGGTGTTGACGTTGATGACCGCAAATCCACTACTGGCTATTGTATTTACATGGGATCTAATTTTGTTTCATGGACATCCCACAACCAGAAAACAGTTTCCAAGAGTAGTACGGAAGTATAATATCGGGCGGTTACAACACTCCTTGTTGAAATTGTGTGGATTCAGTCTCTTCTCTCTGAGTTGCACATTCAAGTTCCAAAACCAAAGCTTTATTTTGATAATCTTGGCATTGTTCTCCTAAGTGTGAATCCTGTTATGCACTCTAAAATGAAACACTTTGAATTGGACTTACACTTTGTTCGTGATCACGTTCATAATGAGAAAATTCAACTTCTTCATCTTCCTGCACGGTTTCAAGTTGTTAATCCTCTTACTAAGCCTGTCTCTGGCCTATTGTTTCTTCATGTGCGGGATAAACTCACGATTATGGCTAATCCAACCATGAGTTTAAGGGGAGGTGTTAAGGGTACCCATACTTAATCTTATGTATATTCACTATGGTACCCTCTATATATATAGCTACTCTGTTAACACACTGAAATAATATCAGTTTTATATCAAACATTTTCTCTTCTCTCTCATCTTTATCACAAAATTCACACTTTATACCCCAATAATCATATATTCCTTAATGATAATTTTATTAAAAAAAAATATACAAACAAATGCAACATCAATCCAAAACTCATTTTATTAAGAAAATCTATACACACTAAATTTTTTTAATTCTAGAGAAGTAAACATATTTTCAAACCAAACAAACTCTTTTTTGAAATCCACGTCCAAAACTTGCTAATCTACAAAAATAATTCACCTTAATCATTATAACATATTATATATAACAAATTAAAAAAAAATACTTAATTTTTGTCTTAGAACCAAACAATTAATATTATCCCTCTAACATGATTAGAACTCATTTCTCCACCCATATATTCCCTAACAAAGTTCACTAGATCTATTGAGGGCCTCTTTGAAAGAGTTGCAACACCCACCTAATACTAAAAACTCTATAGATAGATAGTTAGTTATACCAATCTTTAAAATTAGATGCATTAGCTCGTCTCAATCAATTGAGTTAGGTCAATAATGTGAGCCTTTCTACACATAAATATTAATCTCCTAAATAGCTTCTAATCAAACTTCATTTTCTCTATAATTAAACCCTTTTTTTTTTCTACCTATCTCTTCTCTATTAAACTATGTAGCTACATGAATGTGGTCCACTCATTACTTAGTTAAAAAAAATCCTTGTGACGTGCCTTTGTGACTTCACCTTCGCACATGACTTAGTTTCTTAATCATTTTTTTTTTCTAAGGTAACAAAGTGTTTACGATACTTCTCTTGAACGTAAAGTGGCAGTGTAACAAATCTCAAGCAAGCAATGATTAAACAACGTAAAAACTCAGTTTTATTCATGTGTTGTGCTTCACAAAATATACAAGATTCAAACGAAAAAAATAATAATAAAAAAAGAGTGTCAAATGTGGTGTTACCAATGCAGAGTTCTCGATAGAACCCTAATTAATCTCTCACCATAGCTGCAAATTTATACAGATTTGTTCCCATCTCTATAATTTTTAATTATTTTGACTTTTCATCTTTTAGATGAGTTTCTTCATCTTATGTAACGTAAGGGAGCATCTCCATTTTTTATATTGTGTAATATTCAAAATAAAAGTATACAACTTAATCGATAAAAATTATAATTAATATAAATTTTAAGATTTCGTTATAAAGATGAATAAACTTACTATGTTTATAATCAAAATGATAATTTAAAACTAAATGAATAACCTATCTAATCTTAAACTATATGTAAGATGCTATCAACTTCGTTATTGAAATAATAAAAAATATAATTTAAATGTGTAAAATGTTTTACCATTAAGTCCTCTAATAAATTTTATAAGATGATTTTCTTATAAAAGATCAATTTGATACTATATCAAAGACTTTCATTATTCAAATAATACTTAAATATGTTTAAATTTTTTTGGTTATTTGAAGTATTAAATTCATATAAACTATCATATTCAACAACCCATTTACCTTTTTAAAAATGTTTTATAGTGAAAGTGCATAACATGTTTTATTTTTCGAACTTTCATCGTATAATCTATAACTTAAAGTTTTAATTAATAATATTTGTTTCCTAGTTTTTATTCATGATAACAATTTCAACAAATGCAACTCTTTGGAAATGTATACCTTTTTTTTTTTTCTAGAAAAGTGATACCCAAGTCACAAGAATCATTTAAGAAGAGATAATCACTTTATGTATGTGCACGAGAGGACCCATACTATTTTAAACACTTGGTAATGAAAGTGTTTGGGATGACCATTTCAAATCTCTTTATTTTAATATTTATATTTATATTAATTTTAATTTAATATATATTTTAGATAAAGTAAATTTCTTTTAAAATTCAAAATTAAAAAAAAAATCACATACCAATAGTCTTATTTATCATAATTATGTTAAACCTAATCTCTCTCTCTCTCTCTCTCTCTCTCTCTCTATATATATATATATATATATATATATATATATATATATATTTGCCTTTGATTTAATCCTTTAAAAGATCATTGTTGAGACCCCCACGCGAAAAAAAGGTCCACAAGCCACCATGCATACAAATACACCATTCAATTATTAAAGATGACGATGATGATGATTCGATGTTATTATTTTATAGATTATATTCAAAGTTTTCAACTATTGTTTCGTTAATTTTAATTTAATTAGTAAGACACTTTTTTTTTCTTTTAAATTATTTTATGTAAAAGTTTATGTAAACAAGCTCCAATAAAGAGATTAAATTATTTTTTTCATAAAAAATTATTGTATGCATATTTACGTAAAATTTAAAAGAATAAAAAAATTGTCTCGTAGTTTTTGTAATTTTTTTGTTTACACAAGATATAATATTATTTGATGATAAAATTCATTTATTTTTTTATTGTTCTGTATTTTTCGTAGAAGAGTCGATTAAGAAGCTAGTTTAAAGAAATTGAATTATGAAAATGGTTATCCATGTAAGAAGTTTGTTAATAGATAATTTAAAAATGGTTTTTGAATTTTGAAGTATATTTAAAGTAGCATGCCGAAGATGCTGAAACAGGGTTTAAAAAATTGGAAGAAAGGAAGAGTTAGAAGTGTGACAGTGTTAGGAGGGAAAGCGAGGGTTCTCCTAACATAATAAACATATCTCTTCATTCAGCTAAGCATCTTTGTATAAATCAATAAAATAAGTACATAAATTTAATTATTTTATAACTTCAAATTAGTTTATGTAAAAATTATAAATAAAATTGAATTATGTTAGAGATTCCACATCGACTAGAGATTATAGTCTTTCATTGTATATAAGTGGGTGCAAACCTCAACCTCATGAGCTGATTTTATGGGATTGAGTTTGCCTTAAAGTCCACTTTATAATAGACTACCGAATGGTCCTATAACTTACTAAATATAATAAAAAATATATATTAAAAATAAATTAAACTATATACATATATTAATTTTGGCTCTACATGATTCTATAAATATACACAACAACCAACACAAAATTATTATAATATTTATTAAATTTGTAAGAAAAATTTACTGAACTTTGTGAGTGATGTAGTGGTTACAAAAATGTTTTTTTAAATATGTAAAATGTAAGATTATAAATTTAAAATTGTCTTTCAAAAACTAGAATAATCAAATAATCAAATATTATGTATTTTTGTCTAAATTTGAATGAATTAAAATTATTAATAATATAATTCGATGTAGTTAAATAATTAATTTTTAAAAAAAATACGATACTAAAAAATAAATTTGGAAAAAACTCAATACTAAATTAACTTTCCATTCGGTTATCTTCATTTTTCATTTTAATAAGAAAAAATATTTACTATTTACACTTATATTTTTTTATTATCTTCTCCATTATTTATATCTAATGTGGGTCACCGTAGTTGATCCACATGAGTTCACATGATGTGTCATCTCTATCCAATTTCTCGTACAGAACAAATTGAAGAGAAGGAAACATTGGGCAATGCCAAAATCTCTAATTTCTTTAATACCATTTAGAGGTCTCAAACACACCAACTTTACACCTTGTTTTTTCAACCTTACTCATCTATTTCACTCTAATTTGGGATCACAAATAAGTTTATATAAATGGGTCTAATCTAAATTTGTCAAGGAAAATAAATAATATTTTATTTTTAAAATTAGATAATGAAGTATAAACAATAAATAAATTTTCTAAAATTATTCTCTTACTCTCATTATAAAAAAATCATTAAATAACAACCAAATTTATAAATAAAAAATAATTAATTACTGTATTGACTAAATTATATACTATTTTAAATATTCAAAGATTATTTGTTTTTAAAGTGGTTTCTCTTAAATTTATTAATTGAATACTTATAAGTATGTGTGTAATATTCCTTTAGTTTTTTTTTTTGAAAAACTCTTCTTTTGCTACACAAATATTTATTTTCTCTCACAATGTGATGAAGTTTTCTCAAATATTCGAAGTGTTTTTCCTCTCAATTGTAGTTGTCATTAAATTTTAGTTATGTGCAACTATTTACTCTTTTTTATAATTACTCACTCATCCTCACAAAATTGACTTGTAAGTTGAGGATTTTCTTCACTTTTATATATATATATATATATATATATATATATATAAATTGTCCTTATTTATAGTAGATGTGAGATCTCCAACACACTCATATCTCAGCATAAAACTAGATATTTGTGCGTGATTGATAGTGACCCGATTAGCGAATGACACAATAGGTCGAACAAATGTCACTATGATAGACTGCAATAACATATTTAGAAGTGAGTTTAAGTCTAACTCACCCTTACAAAATTTGATTTATAAGGTAAGAATTATCCTCACTTATATACTGTAAATTGATCTTATCTCTAGTTGATGTGAGATTTCAAATAGAATTATATAATATTGTACTTTGTTTTAAATATTTATGCATTTATAATTTATTCCTTGAAATTTGAAAAAAAAATTGTGTTCTCATAATATTGAATTCTTGAAAATATTTGTTGTGATTTTTTTTAAGAAAAATATTTAATTAATATATGTGACATTGTGAGTACATGCGCGCATACAAATATACCTGTTATCCGATGATGGATTGAAATACACATTTGACACCAAGAATAAATATAATTTTAATTTATGAACAACGATAAATATAATTAAATATGCACTCGTATTGTTTAATTTTGTTTCCATCATTAATGAAGATAAAGATAAAGATGTACATATTTGTGAAAACCTCTTACTCATTCAATTTAAATTATTAGAATATTTTTCAGTTTATTTTATATTCTATTTTAAAATTGTATAATTTTGTTCTTATTTGATATTGAAGAGAATAAATATGTCTTTTTTTGCATTAAATTCTTCATAATATTATGTTTTGTTTTATTGTGTTTTTATTTTTTTTAAAAATATTTAATCAATATATGGGCAAGTACGAGAGCAATAACAAAAAGATGAATTAGTATAATTTTTTAACATTGAAAATGAAGACATCAATAATCAAATTCACACTCAGAGCTCATCCTATTACCATCCATAATAAAAACACTCATCTACATTAATAATTAAAAAACCACATATTTTAAAATATTTGATGACAATATAGTAATATTTAGAGAAGTATTACGTTAGCTACAAAAATAATTAATATAAAAATTTACATTAAACTCAGCCCATAAATTCAGTCCTTATTTCTAACTAAACAAGGGATATAAGTAATAACTTGTATGAATTTTTTGAAATTTACATAACAAATATAAATATTGAAGTTAATAAATAATTTATTTTTATCATACTTTATTTAATAGATAAGATTATTTTATTCTACATTAAAAATTAAGATTTTATTTTATTTTACATTTTTATCAAATTTTATAATATATTAATAAAAGATAAAAAATATTTTAAAAATAATAGGATTTTATTATGTGTTACACTTTAAATACCAAATATATGTTTAATGAATATTTTATTAATTTAATTATGATGATTTACATGACAATTATAATACATATATTTTAATAGATGATGAATATAGTTAACATTTTGAAGTATCATATTATACTCGACCTTCTTATAAATTAATTATGACTATAATAACGATTACGAGAACAATAACCATACTAATTTGGTTGTGATAATAATAATAATAATAATAATCACATTATTGATAATGAAGAAATAAATAAATGCATTGGACCTCATCAAAAGATAAACACAATATTATTCTGTTTCGTTCTTTTCTAACCTAACTCTCTTTCTAAGAAAAAAAATACAATGAAATATAAGATAAACAATTTTTTTATGATGTCAATATTAAAAAAAATTAATTATATTTTTTTCTTACGTTAATTTGATTTTAGCCAATTTTTGAAAAAATATTTTGTGAGATAGAAGCGTAACCAATTTTTTAAAGTAAATAAAATTTACTAAAAATAATACTGTATTATTTTTATTAAATCATTTAATACGGTAAAAAAAATAAAGATTTTGATATAAAAAAAATAACAGCACGTTGTCTTTTGATTTTTAAAACCTTATATAAATACTTTTAAGAATATTTTTCACCAAAATTTTTAATCATTTAAAGTATTAATTCTAAGGAATCTATAATTCTCATTAACTTTTAAAGCGAAAATTCACATTCAAAAGTTATCATAAAGTGAAATAACTTTTAAAATTAAAGTATCTAAAATAACTCACTTTACTTGAAAACCAATTTTACAAATATGCATACAGTGTAACACTATTTTGATCATTTTTTTTGTAACATTTATAAAAATGAAAATAAGATTTTTTTTTCTCTATGTAGCTAAAACATTTTTTTTTTAGTTTATTAATAAGTCATGAATAACTTCGTATATAATTTAATTTTAGTTTCTAAAAATATTTTTTTCTTAATGAGTTTATCCGAAACAGGACCTAAATCATTATCTTATTACAGAAACTATAAATTGCTATTATATGGCTAGGAATGTGGACAATAATGTATAATAAAAACACAATCAAAATTTCCCTCATTAAATAACTATAAAAGATACAATTATTACATATATTTTAAAGTAAATAAAAAGGTGAAATTATACTACAAAATAAATAAAGAAAAATGTTATTATTATATGAAGTGAAAAACAAAAGAAGAAGAAGAGAGGAGAATGTGGAAGTGCAGGGTGAGAAGCAGAAAGACGCAACATCCAAACGAATCAACGATCCAAACAAAAACAGAGAAAAAGCAACGTTCCACGTTGTTGGTCCTAAACTACAACACTCTCTGTGTGAACATCACAATTGTCGTTTCGTCGTTTCTCGTTTCGTTTCGACGCCTACGAAGTTTCTACTACTCCCACTCCCACATTCAATTTATTACCCTAATTACTATCGCCAACCTTTTTTCCTTCTTCTTTGCTTGGCATTGCATGGACCATTTCACCTTCTAACACAATCAATTTTTCTTTGATATTTTCCTCCCAGACCCAGAGAAAAAAACTACCTGAAGAAGTTGATCAATTAATTAATCTTAAATATCACTTTTTTCTCTCTCTCCCTCTCCACCCTTAATCCCTTCCCTTGCCCCACTTTTTGTTCAAAGCCTTTATCTCTGCCTCAACCCCCTCTCTTTTCTATTGTTTCTTTTATTACGCTATTTCGTGGTAAGTTTCTTTTTTTTTGGGTTTTGCTTTTGTGGGTTTTCTGATTTCAGTTGTTGTGTATGTGTTCAATCTTTTCAATTTAATCGACTTTTTTCATCTTCAACCTTGGTCTGTTTTATTTTTATTTTCCTTTTTCATTATTTTTCTTCTTTGGGGATCTTGAATCAGATTAAATGTATTTTTTTTATGTATGTCATTAAATTTGTGTATCGGGTGTTCACCCTCGTGTGTTTATCAGTTTGTGTAAAAGACAGAGTAAATATGAAACATGGGATGGTTACTGGTGTAGCTTTCAAGGAGCTATGAATGGAGTGCTAAAATGGATTTTTTTGTAATACTTAAGGCTGTTTGTTGAAGGCAAGTTCTATGTGGAAACATTTTGTTTTGGGGGTTTGTTTTATTTTTATATGAGATGATGTTACTGTGGACGACCAAGTTTTTGCCGGGTTCATCGTTGGATTTTCGTTATTACTATAGTTTTCTGATCGCACTTTTGAAGAGCTCACTATCACCTATTTTTAGGTGTGGTGCCATGTTTAACGAATAAGTTTTCTTGAAAAATACTTGTTTTCTGCACACATCAAGACTCAGTTTTTGGCGACTTGTTGGTATATTTGTTCATAGCTGTCACTATTTTATGTTGGCTTGCATGATAATCAGGCATTCACATTTTTAATGGTTTTGAGATTTGTTTGTAGCTTTATTTTGAGTGATACTTTCTTTGAATTAATCTTGTTTCTAAGCAAGGTTTACTTATCAAAATCACTGGTATGTATGTTCTGAAGGAGCAAATGACTGGAATGTCAAAGGAGGAAGTGTCTGGTAGTCCTAGATGGGGTGCTTCAATTATTATGCAGACAACAGAGGATGTGGCTAGAGCTGTTGCTGCTGCTGTGAATTCTCCAAGGCCATCTGTTATATATTCATCAAAAAACGATCAAGGTGGCAATCAACTTCAAAAACTGCAGTATCAAGTTACAAAAATGTTAAAAGGATTTTCTCGCCCTCCTGAAGTTAAATATAATAATTACAATCCGGAAATCCTGACAACTCAGAAGCGTCAATGGGCTGCAAACTTTCAGTTACAGTACATGGTAAAACTAAATTCTTCTTATTGAATCATTAGAAGTCAGAACTAGGTGTTTGTTGCACTCTTTCTAGCGTAAACTATAGAAAATTTAAGTTGGTCGATACTGTTGGATTTTTGGTCCTTGGTTGTAGATGTTTTCCCCCTTTGTTCTTCATTCAGCAGTTTGGCCCAAGCACGAGTTACTTGAACATTGAGCTGCTTCCCCTTTCACCTTAAACCATCATATCTACATGTGTTTCTTCTTGCTAAATGTCATTATCAGCGTTTTTAGATTTGTGCCTTCTTTTTGACTCGGCACACGAATTCATACTAATTTGTCCTGGGAATATAATTGTTCTCAGACTCTGATAGACTCCCTCATATTTGACAGGACCATAGGTCATTGAAGGAGCCAACAAAGCTGTTTGAAAGCATGGTGGTTGTTGGACTTCATCCTAATTGTGATATTCAGGCACTGCAAAGGCAATATTTCTTAAGAAAGTCTGAAGGCCCTGGTAAATTAAGAAGTGCTCTTGGTTATCAGAATCAATCCCGTGTGGAGCCTAGTCTTGAACCTCAGGTTTGATCATTTGATGCATAAATTTAATTACCCCTACTATAACTGTGCTAGTTATTCTCACTGCCTCTTGTCCTATCACTGTTTTTTTTCCAACATTGCTGTGTCCACTACAGCTTTCATTGGCTGCTGTTCTGAATATTAATTTTGTGTTCAGATGTATTGGTATAATGAAAACTGTATGTTCATTTTCTTTCCAGGTCTTATTTGTTTACCCTCCAGAAAAACAGCTGCCTCTTAAAGACAAGGATCTTCTCTCTTTCTGCTTCCCTGGAGGCTTGGAGGTTAGGTGTATGCACTACGAACTTCTAATTTCCCTTACCCGTTTTATGCCATTATTGTTGCTATCAACATCTTCACCACCACTATTATCAATATTATTTTCAGATAAATATTAAGAACAGATTACTTCTAGCATTGGGAATTATTTTGACGGTAAAAAGTATCAGGAAAAAATTGTAGCTTTTTGAAAGATATTCCCCCATCCCAATTTGATATTATGGAGAAAACCACATGTCTCTTCCTTTTGTTTATAATCAAAGGGGAAATAAGCTCAAACTACTTTTATAAAGTTGTAAGTTTTTATCATAAGCTATCCTGCCGAATTTATTGGAAAATGTTGAAAACAGTTTATGAAACTATCATAAGCCATTTGCATAAGCTCTCTCAAAAGCTTCTGTAAGTACTTATATCATAAGTAAAAAATAAGCTGTAAATAAGCTCTTCCAAATACGTCAAAGAGAACAGCGTTTTATCAAATAAAAACCTAATTAGATTAGGTACCCACAATATACATTAGTAATAAAAAAGCATCTTGATGAATCAGATTTGTATTTAATTTTTTGCATCAGTTATCTGAATAACTAATTTTAGTTGAAGTATCTGCAGTGAGTTAGATTTATTTATTTTCATTTCAGTAACTAATGTGGAGCTTATACTTAGGTTTTGCTTTTTTCCTGGATCTGATTTCAGGTTAATGCTGTCGAGAGAACACCTTCCATGAGTGAATTGAATGAAATTCTTTTTGGGCAGGTATTTATGAAATATTTTGCTTTCACTAATATTATGCATCATGCAAATTTTCTTTGTTAATATTATATTAAATTAGTAACAAAAAGTCTGAAATGATATATCTATTTGTCAATCTGGTTACTTTGCTTGTGCAACTTCATTGTACATACACAGACTCCTAGCATGTTTGTTTTATTGTTGTCATGCGATCCAATGCACTTTCACTCCAATCCATATCTCTACTGTCATTGAGTTCAATCTATGTTTGAGTCTTCCCAACTTCATAATCAACACGCAATCAGTATATAAGATGACCAACTTGTATGATGAAGTTGGAGAGTGTTCAAGTTTTTAAACACTGAAGCTCACCTGTGTTTGTATATTGATTTTTGCAGGAACACCTTAAACAAAGGGATCTGTCTTTTGTATTTAGGCTACAGGTAACATAAGAGGTCAAATTGTTACATTGTTTCATCTTTCTCATATTTTTTTTATACTAATGTTCTCTCTTGCTTCCTTACATCAATATATTCTAAGGATGAAAATAGGATTGTATATTTTGGAAACTTTCAGAAATGTATTTTGGAATTATATATGTCACAATGGAATGTGCTAATTCATCTGTCTTTTCATTTTATTCACTAGTCCAATGCATCTTTCTAAATTATTCTTAGCAAATGTTGTTTGGAAAAATGATTGAAAAGGAGTTACTGGATGATTACGGAACCACTCAGTTGTCTGGCAATATCCATAGAGTGGTTATTGAGTAACCACTTCTGGACTCTTATTTAACCAACCACTTAAGTAGTAGCTTGTTCCTAAATTGCATATATTTTAATCAATAATTCCTTTTCACTATTTCAACAGGTTTATAGCTGGCCAGTGTTAGTTTGGATTCCTTTTTTGTTGTTTTTGGACCTTAATTTTCCCTGGGTCTACGTTTGTAACCTTTGAGGTTTACCTCTTCTAAGGCATCAAAGGCTCATATACTCGTATTTAAGCTTTGAAATGGCTTCTAGTTTCCTGTGCTATATATATATATTATATCAAATTTCCCTTTTGTGTTCTCAAGGAAAACATTTTTGTCATCCTTGTGATTTTCTACATACCTTCAAACTTCCTTTTATTTCCAAATTCACATACCATGTAAACCATGTCTTAAGGACCTATTGACTGGTATTTTGTTTAGATGATCCTTAAGTTTGAATACTTAATGGCTTTACTTAATGTTTTTGTTTTCTATATTATACTCATTTCTGTACTAACAACGCTACTTTCTTTTGGGCATCTTTTAATGCCACAGGGTGCTGATAATTCAACTCTTTATGGGTGCTGTGTCTTAGTTGAAGAGTTAGTGCAAAAACCCTCTGGATTGCTCTCCCTGGTTTCTGATAAACAGTCGAGTTATTCTCCTTTGAAACGTGAACGCCATATATTGACTACACAAAGATGTTACTGCATTCTCTCAAGGCTCCCATTCTTTGAATTGCACTTTGGTGTATTGAACAGGTAGGTTGATGGTGTTTGACATGTCATTTATTGTATAAATTTTTGGAAGAACAGTTATGTTAGTATTAACTGGGTTATGTTGTGTCTTTTATGCACCGAAGTGTGTCAAGTAACTAGTGATCTGGTGATGATTTATAGGATTAATGTGCGGTATTGATCTTAAGTGCTAGTATTTTGTATGTTTATGGTAATTGACTTGTCACTGGGATTGCTTGAATATTAGTATATTTACTATTATGAACATTTTTCAGTTTCAAATGGACAGATAAAATAAATATCTGCGTTCCTTAAATTAATCAACTTGGCTGAAAAGGACATAAAATAAGCAAAGCAATGTTTAATAATAGTGAGGAAGTCATGTACTTGGGCAAACACATCACACCCAATGTAAGTTAGAGGAAAAGAAACCATGTTTTATTTATGACCAGATGATATTAATTGAAGTAAATAACATATTGGCTGAAAGTAATTGGAAATGGTTCAATCTTCGTTGGCACTAAGATGTAGTTTGTTGTGACATAAATTTGGTCTTGGCATAGAAGAGTAAACTTTACTATTTTTTATTGGTGAATAAACTTTTAACTTGACATAAATTTGGTCTTAGCATATGCTCAAATTTATTGTGTGATTCATAGAATGTTAGAATTCTTTGCAATCTAGCCTGACAATATATATGCTACACTTTTATGGTTTTTGTTCGACTAAATGTGCTGATATCTTTGTAGCATCTTCATGCAAGAACGACTAGATCGGTTGACTAAAAACATTGGAGATTTAAATTTAGAATATGTCGAAGGTAGCTGTGAGGAAGAAAATTTTGGTGAAGATTCAGAGTGCATGTTGGTGAATGATAGATTAGAAGATAGACACGATGACAGTCCAACGATTTCTCAGTCAAGCCTAAGAAATTCCTCACCAGAAATCATTGAGGATGATAGTAATTATCCCAATAAACAAATAGTTAACGGGGAGCTGCATATATTTAATGATAGAGTCAATGATGAGCCTTGTGATCCTGAAAATGATAGAAAAACTGTTAATGAAGAATCTGGCCCTACAAATGCTGACGATAATGATTTGTATGGAGATGCTTTTGTAACAAATAAACAGTCAGAAGATAGGCGTTTACCCAATGCTATTCTACCACTCTTGCGGTATTGCCAGTATGAAAGCTCTGAATCTTCCTGCAGGTATTTTAAGACTGTCATGGTTCTGTGCATTTAGTCTGTTTTTATGTGAACTCAACATATGTAATGGTGTTCACTGTGCTTTGACTGATGTCATATATGTGTTTTGTTTTGTGGTCGGATCTGAGAGTGCTAATAATAAAATCTTCTGTATGAATAGTCTGATGTACTTGGTTCTCTACAGGTTCAAATAATTATGTTTTTTGTTTATTCCTTGACGTCATTTGACAGCAGATATGTTTGATTTTTGACTCAGTAGTGCTCATTACGCCAATAAAAAAATAGTGTTCTTTACTATTATGTTCTGTGGTGTATTCTCGTGTATGGCATGTGGAATGAGTTGATGAGGAATATCAGTCATTTAATGACTCACAGTACCTACCTGTTGTGTTTTTAACTCTGTATCTGCTGTGGTTTCTTTTTGCAGAATGCACATAAAATTTCTTATTCCTTTTTTTTTGTTTGCACACTTCTTTCTAATAAATTATCTTTACTTATCCAAGCTAATCCTGATGTATTAATGCAGTTATGTTTTAGTGTGAATACGCTGTGGTATATTATATTTTTGTTGCCTCTTCCAAATGGTTATATAAAACATGTCTGTTTTATGCTGTTTTCAAGGTTCACCCTGTGAAGGACATTTTAGTTATGATCTGTTCATTTCTTATAAATGATACATCTTAAGCATCTGCCTCGTGCAGTTTTCAGGGTTCTCCTTGTGATGAAAGAAATTTCAGGAGTGATGCTGATGATACTGAGACAGAAGATGCTTCATTCTCTGGCCAGGAGGATTTGAATGACCTAAATGGTATTCTTGAGTGGGCTAAGGTTTGTAATTTAAAATGCGTTTTGTACTGTTATTTTCTGGATTGTGTATATTGATATTTATAGCTTTGTTATTTTTATCTATTCCCAGGCAAACAACTGTGGATTATTACAGATTGTAAGTGAGTATTATTGCTTAAGTTGTCCTGCAAGGGGCAAATCACTTAGGTTTCATCCTTTGGAGCACCTGCATCCCTTAGAGTATCACAGACCAGATGAGGCAATTCTACATCTTGCTGGTTCAACTGTTGATTTGAAATCTTTCAGTACAGGTCTGGAATTAGCAGAGGTAAGTTAGGTTAGTGATGTATTGTGTTTGATGGTCATATCCCCATGAAAATACTTCATTTTTTGTTTGTTCTTCTCAGGCTCATAATTCTCTTCTGGCTGAGGAGGAGGCAACTGCATTATCTACATGGGCTGTAGGGTGCATGTGTGGTACCTTGAGACTTGAAAATGTAAGTTCTGTTTTACCTTGTGATTAAATATATGTTCTTATACCAAATATCTCAACATTTGTAGTAAAAAACTGATTTGACTTTGGTGCCATTTTCATAATTATTCAGCAACTTTAGAAAGCAGATGTTACGTGTATTACAACTGATTTATAGGAAAGGAAGCAAAAATTGGGATATATACATGCTAATAAAATAACATAGCTGTAAAGAGTTGAAGGACACGTGATTAAATAAGAATTAAGCCCATATGACATTAAAATATTGCTGATCCATTGAGCCCTGGAGTTCAAATGTATTGATATGTGTGTAGCAGTTTCATAATGTTTTGTCGAGGACTTTACAGCTACATGTTGGTTTGAATGGTTTTATGTCTATTCTGCAGGTGTTAACATTCTTTGCAGGAGCTCTACTGGAGAAGCAAATAGTTTTTGTCTGTTCTAATTTGGTATGTCTTGTTGCTCAAATTAAGTCAGTAATGATATTGTGAATATTATTTATTTTCTCTATTTAATTTTATATTGATGCTAATGTTATCTGAGCCATTGGTTGGATACTTATATATGCTTTTTTCTCTCAGATTTATTGTTATTCCTTTACTAAACAGTAGTAATTATATTTGTACTTAAGTTGCCCTTGCTCTTTTAGGAATATTTGAGTTTGAATTTTGATGTGCCCATTTTGGCCTTGCTGATCTGCTCATGCATTAATGATCAGCTATTTTGCTACTTGTATTATGTAATGTACAACAGACAGCATCAGAAGTTGTATTAATTATTTTTGGATCTTGCTAATGTGCGCATATCTAATGTTTATAAAATCAAGTACATCTACAATGAATATGGTTAGCTATATTGTGGTTTTGACCCAATCTTGGATTGGCTGATTTAGAGACTTTAATTCACTTGAATAGTTGATATTTTATATTAATCCTTAATGGAAACAATTTGATTTTTTTATGGTCAGGGAATCCTATCTGCATCAGTTTTATCAGTTATTTCACTAATCCGGCCCTACCAATGGCAAAGCTTGCTAATGCCGGTTTGGTTCCTCTCCTTTCAGATTAAAAATCAATATGGATTTTCGTAGATTTTAGTACCACTTCTCCACTTTAGTATTTGATAAGAGCATACTCTCTAGGTTCTACCAAATGACATGCTTGAGTTTCTGGACGCTCCTGTCCCTTACATAGTGAGTATTCTGATCTTGCTTTACTATCAAGTTTAATACCTGATTTATTTCCATAGATAATGATATTGAATATAGTGTGTTGGAGCTTGTGAAATCCATTTAATAATATCTTCTATAAATTGGAACATTAAAATTAGAGTGATTATTGTGGTATATAGTTTTAAATTTTGTTTCTACTGTTTTCTGTTGTGGCCTTTTATATTGATGGTATCATATGTCATATCTGACTTGCCACAAATTTGATACTCTAGGTTGGTATCAAAAACAAGACCAGTGAAGTTCAGTCAAAGTTAACTAATAATGTTATCCTGGTCGACGTCAACAGGAATCAGGTCTGCTGTTTTTTTCATTTGCAATTCTCCAATGCCATAAAGCATAGTTTCCATCCCCTTCCCCGAAAACAATGCTGTATTGTATTTGTTAAGAAATAGTATGCATGGCTACTTCCCTCCTATTATCTTGCAAAATTCTTGGTTGAAAATGAATGAAACATTACTATGCATTGTTGAATTCATACTGTTCGATTATTATCATTTGCTTGCAACATACATTTATGTTTTCTTATTTTGTGTTCCTTTGAAACTATCTTTTATCAAATTCAGTTTTTCTTTTTATTTGGGAAGAAAGTGCTCAGATTGTTCATGCAACCCAACTGAATTGGTCAGCGCAACTTCTACTCAAAGTATAATCGACCCCACCGAATTAGTTATACAAAGGGTGTTAATATATTGCACCCTAACTAACTGAGTTAGTTAGAATCTACAGTTGTCAAAAGTAAAGAGTTATCACAATTCTTTTGTACAATGAGTAAACTAAGGCAACAGAGTAACACTATAATAACAAGATAAAAAAAGTAATGTGTTTGGATGATATATAGTAGGTTTATGTGAGTGCAGATTTCCTTGAATATTGCCCTGAAAATGATTGGGTCAGGGCTTCTCTAGTATTTTCTTTTTATATTGTATTCTAACTTCTATCATACTTTATTTTCAAGTTATAGCAGGATACACATGATCTCTTACAAAAAATGCTGTTTTTTCACTATAGGTGAAGTCATCAACAATACCTCAATTGCCAAGGCAGAAAGAGTTAATGGCTTCTTTACGCCCTTATCATGCGACTCTTGTGGGAGAAAGTTACTTGGGTATGAGAAGGCCAGTATATGAATGCACAGAAGTGCAGGTGCGTATCTCTTATTTAACACTTCCTCCTTATGTATTACGCTCCCTTATGTTCTCTGTTCCTTTCTCTTGCTTTTTTTTTTTCTTTCAAGTATTTAATACCCATTTTAATAAATTGGTTATTCATTTACCTAATAACTCAATTTTATCGATTTTTTTTAAAAATACAAGTAGTTTATGATAGGTTTATAGAATGTCATATTGTCAACAATCAGTTATTCATATTGTAAAAAGTCAAGTAGTTTATGATAGGTTTATAATGTCATATTGTCAACAATCAGTTATTCATATTGTAAAAAGTTTAAGATTTTAAACGAATCAATTATTCATATTTCTATATCACGTTCAACAGCCATGTCAACATAATGTTACATAATCTTGTGTTGTTTTTCCAACAGGTAGAAGCTGCCAAGGGATTCTTATCAGTGTTAAGGTCTTATTTGGATTCCCTTTGCCATAATATTCGTTCGCATACAATAACCAATGTACAATCCAATGATGATAAGGTCCGTGTTCTTTCTTAACAACAAACAGAATTACATTTTTATGTGTTATCTACATATTTTCTCCAATTGTCTCTAGTGTCTCTCTCACCTTTGAAAATAAGGATTTAATCAAATACACTTGGACCCTGTTATATAGTGTTTAGTTTTTAATGCTCAATTGATTTGGGTATGGAAGGGTAGGGTTGTAAAGGTACATCTTAAAATTTATTGGTTCTACTTTATAGTTTGTCCTCCAACAAAACAAGCGCCATAATTCTTTAGAGGGTAATCTTTTAATAATCCCCATACAACTACATTACCTTTTACTGACAATTCTTTATTGACTATAATTTTGAGTTCAGTGATATGGCACACAAGCTAGATAAGTTTAATTTGTTTGTCTGTACTTATGTTTTCTTTGTCTCTTCCAGAAAATTCATACTAGCTTTTGCTCAAGTTGCTAGCATTGAGATGTAGAATGATCATATTCTTATGTTCAATAAGCAGAATTAAAATAACAATCATCACAAGACCATGTAAATTGAATAGTTCTAATTCATATGCGTGTCATTGTTTGCAAATATTAACTTGCATTGCAAATGACAGATTTTAGCTCATGATTTGAAGATATGAATGTTTGTACGTTCAGGTATCCTTGCTTTTGAAGGAGAGTTTCATCGACTCATTTCCTTATCGCGATAGGCCTTTCATGAAGGTTTGGCTCATGAACTTTACATCATGACTTATGCTAATTATGTAAAAAGTTATCTTTATTTACTTTCTGGTTTTAAATGACTGGAACTGACTCCCAAAATGTATTTGATTTTCAATTACTCAAGTCCAATTCCGAAAGTTATATTTATGTGAATATGATTCAAACATAGTTTCATGGTGTAGTTTTTCTAGCTAAATTGTGTTAGTGCTTGAGAATCATTGTGATGCTTGATATTTTAGGCGTGGTCTATTTATTTCAACTATTGAAGCTGTTATTGGGATATCTAATATATCTACAGCCAATGACAAGCTTCTATCTATTGGCATCAGGCCAAGCCAGGGTGTTGAAGGGTTTCACTAAAATCTTGAGATTCATGTGGAACCTTTACCATGTGGCTGTTGAGTGTCTTGTACGCTTGAAACATATGGCTGTGGAGGATAGCTAGTTGTCACCTGGATTCGATCTAGTTCTTGATTGAGGGATTGACTTGTTCAAAAGTCAAGTTAACACGTGATGGTTGAGTTCTCAACTGCATCCACAGTGAATGTGTATAATGAGCAATAATTTTTATAAGTACACATGGGTTAAATGTTCTGTTAGAGTACTTATTTGTCAGCATGCTTAAATACTTTTGGCATGTTTATCATATTCATGTAATTTGTTCAACACATTTCTATTCTATATTTGCAGATGTTTAATGTTTTTGAGTATTATTATCAGTTCACTACTAATGCAGATTTCTCCTTTGTTGTCTTGTGCTAAACAGCTTTTCGTGGATACACAGCTCTTCTCTGTGCATACAGATCTTGTTCTCTCTTTTTTCCAAAAGGAATAGAGCTATTTGGGAATATTTACCAAGCTTGAACGCAAGTTCATTGTTGTATAATTTCTCTATATTATGTATGAGTTAAAATTTTCTCCCTACATTGTAACGAAAAATTCCACCCGCATAGGCTTGCTGCAGAACTTGTATATAATTAGTTAGATAGTATACTTAGTCTTAATAAGTGCTATTAAGGTTTCATTCTATGTAAATGACATTTTTTTTCATACACCAAAAGTAGAAGTTTTATGCTTACAATGTGGATATAGATATAATGCAGAACTTGGTAGCTGAAATGCCGAATACGTTTTTTACATCCTTATAAACATTTGCAAGGACTAATGTATATTCCATTATAAATGTAAGACCAGGTGTATGCTTGATTTTTGTCGTAATGTTCCTCCAATTCCAAGCATTTTAACTAAAACTTCATCATAGCTGCTTCTATTGAGTTAATAGTAACCTTTTTCTCCCTTGGAGTGCTTGCACTAACGATTTGTGAACATGTTTTAACACTTCATTAATGCATATTACTTTTCCTTTCATGTCACATCATATAACTATTTTTTGTCTTTTCTCTATTTTGTCTTTTGAACTGGTATTTAGATGGAGTATAAGACTTAGAATTTTATTTAAGATCCAATTATAATATATATATATCACACACATAAATATGACCTTATACAACTGTTTGGTTTTTGAGGTATTTTAGGTTTAAAGAACCTATATACAACTCTGTTGTGTTTAAGGTAGTGTCTTGTAATGTGTTCATTAAAAGGTTGAGTTGCCAAATGCCCAATGAATTCAATTTAAGGTTCATTCACATTAAATAATAACAACAATAATAAATATACTTTTTTTTTAAAATAACCTCAGTCTTTTAATAAATACATTAATTGGACTGAAATAAACAGAATAATTAATGTAAAGATCAATTAAGAAAAAAAATTCTTTTTGTTGATTTTGGAGAGTAGAGACATGAGTCAGAGGAGCAAAGTAGCAGAACAAGATTTGACTGAGTGGAAATTTAGAGGCCTACTGATTCAAAGACAGTAAAAGTGAAGGTTCCTTCCGTGTCTGGTGATCCATGGCCTAAATGGGTGGTTGCTAGCAGACATGGACATGTCTCTGGTCCCTGGTCCTTCCTACACACAAGAAAACAGGTGTTTTAGCTGCTTCATGCTTTCTCTCATCCTTATGGGGACCAAATTTTATTAGATTTAACTACCCTCTTGCTGCTTTAGGTACTTTCCTCACTTCACATGACAGTCTCCACTTCATCTCTCACCTTGTCGTGTTCTTAGATTGTGTTGTGAGGATGTGATTTCTTAAGTTCTTTCACACTATCAAGTTTAAAATGAAGCTCAACACTTAAATGTTTCTGCTGCTGTTGTTGGCCATAGGATTGTTGAAAATACACGTAAAGGCAAGTCACGTGGCAATCTTAACCTCTTCATAACATTTTCTGCTCCCCATTATTACTGTTTTTCTGAAACAAATATCAAAGGAACAACGAAAAGAGTTATTTTAAATGGGCCATACTCATATCAGCTTTTTCAAAAACTTCAACTTACACTGCATCTAACAAATTTCTTCTCTGAAAAATAGCCATGTAGCTGGGTTCATTCTATATTTGTCGATATCTAGTCAGGTTTTTAGCATAGCCCTACCCTTTTAGACATGTTTTGATCAAGTTTTGCTTATCTATGACTTAACATTAGTTCATACATGTAATAGTTTCTCAGGGTTAAATCAAATTTTGAACTTATTATTTCATGAAAAAATCAATTTGCAAATGTTGTCCCACATGTTGTTACACAGGTACAGATTGAAGGAAATAGATACCTACTTAGCATTTCCATTGCAAGTTGGAGAAATCATAACTATTCAAGAAGCGTGAGGTGAGTGTACGACTGTGGTCCAAGTTCAAAATCTGACACTCTACTCCATGATTCAAAGCTAGAATAATGTAAAAAATTAACATTGTACATTGAATCAAATGGGTTGTAGATCTTCTTATGAATAAGAGAATGTGAACAGAAACTGAGTTATATAACACTTTTCTCATGAATAATGTGCATGCGTGTAAGTTACTTATACAATTTTCAAACCAATGACAGATAAATTCTGAATGACTTGTTGAAAATAAAAAGTTGTGATCACTAGTACAACATATACATCAAAGATGAACCTAAAAGTAAACACAGAAACCTTAAGATTTGAAATTACATGTGAACACTTGTTTTCCAAAAGGGAAAATCCAACTTTGCCATTTTCCAACAATAGCTATCTATATAGGAAAGATATAGGCATTTTTCCTTGAAGCTGTCACAATATGGAAACATTTTATGAGTCCCTTATATCTTGAACATGCAAGTGCTTAAAAGAACATGGTAGTTATTTTTTGACAAGCATTTGTAGGTGATGACAAGCATAAGAGACCATAGATGTTGTGTTTTGATAAAGGGGAACAAATAATTGAACAAGTATTGAAATACTCTCTCTAACTATAAATGCTCTCAACATTGTTTAAAATTGGAAATTGTGGTCTTTCAGTCACTTCCTCTTTATTGGATGTAGGAGTAAGACTAGACAGAAAAAAGAGACACTTCAGATATGCACCATACTTGAGTGATTTGCAATAGTATCATGTAATGTTACAGTTATGCAATCATACAAAAATACTTTATTTTGTCACAGTTATACACCATACTTTAGTTGTTCTTGTTTCTATGTATATTTGGACAAAAGAAAAAGTGCTTAAAAGGAAAAGCTATTACAATTTGCAGGAATAGTTGGTATAAGCTAAATGAACTTAATTATCCTTTCCTTTACTATAGAATCCTCTAGCTTATTTATCTATTTCCACTAAAGCTTTAATCTTACTCATTTAATTTTCTTCTTTGCAGCACCATATACCACTTTCTTTCTTTATTACTATGTTCATTCAAGCTGTTGAAAAAATCATACACTAAATCTCATCATGCAAAGTACTCTAGCAAACAAGATTAAAACATTATGAAATTATAGTGATATTTCTAGATATTTTACATTTATATATTGTTGGTTTTTTATTATGCAGGTAATATTTATCTCACAATTTAAAAACCTTTAAGTATTTTAACATGATACTTCACTCTATGACACCATAAACTCCTTGCATGAATGAGTAAAGTTTGAGAGCATTCAATTTGAAATAAGACAAGAAAAGAAAGTTAGAGGACTGAAAAAATAAAGTTAAAAAAGTTGAAGTTAAATGAAGATGTGAAGCAGATTTAAGAATGTGAGAAATAAAAGAGATAGATATAATGCATTTGAAATGATAGTTGGACTGAAGCAGTGGTGGTGTACGGAGGAGGAGAGGGTGTGGACCAGGTGGAGGAGGCAGAGCAGGGTGCAGAGTATATGATATGTTATGAACTGTGGTGAAGAAGGCACACTAGTACTCTACCTTTCTGCAATACTAACACTGCAAGAATACCTCACAGAATTTAATACAACCAAACAATTTTAATATCAGACCAACCTTCCCTCTCATTTTATTCATCTCTTTCACCCTTTCACTTCAACTTCAAACTTTAATTACTTAATCACAGATTCAGTTTCAAACACTGATAAACCAGAAAAGTTTTGCATTCTGACTTCATCTATTACTGTTACTATACTACTGGATTCATTTCACTTGTAAAATATTTATTAAATAACAATTAAATTTAAGATAAAAAATAATTAATCATTATATTAACTAAATTAGATATTATTTTAAATATTAGAAACTTATTTATATCTGAAATAATTTTTATTATTAATAAATAATTTATAAAATAATTTTTAAATTGATATCTAAATTAATTATCAAAATTTTAATTATTAATATTTTAAATTATAAATTGGTCTAACAGATTAATTTAAAATATAAAATATTAATAGTTAAAACTTTAATTAATACACAAATTTAAAAATTACTTTATAAATTTTTATAAATTTTTACTAATAACAGAAACTATTTTAAATATCAATAATTTTTTTAATTTATAAAATAATTTTTAATTTAATCAAATAGTAACTAATTAATTTGGTCAAATAGTAATTAATTATTTTGGTTTATAAAATTAATTGTAATTTGATGATTTTTTTTATAGTGTTTGATCAACTTATTTATTTTAGTATAAATTTCAGAGTAAATTGTCATGATTCACCCTCTCTACCCAGTCATTTATTGTACTTAAAAATGATATTAATTTAAATAAAAAGATTTATAATTAATATAGATATCAATTGTAGGTTAATTCAGGTTTAACTCAATGTTTCAAGTTTAACTTGCTAATCAAATGAGTCAAGTTCATTTTAATTTATATTAATTTTTTTTCAATCCAAATCCATCTTTTTAAAGGGTTAATAAATCGAATTGAGTTAGAAATTTAAACTCAAACTCCATCCTTCGTTATAATAATTATTATTTTATTATTCATAGAAAGATTTTGACAATTTTATTAATGATATAAAACTTATCTTGGAGTTAAAGTTAGTAAATAAAGGTTTTGAATATTTTTGTTATAAATATTTTATCTATAAAATAAAATTTATTGGAATAAGACTAATTAAAAGTACTTTTACCTGATGTTGCTTTCTATGTAAAAATACAATGAAAAAGTACTTTAACTTTAGGCCTTTGGTTGGTTAAAAATAAACATGAATGGAATAAGGAAACAAGGATTTTCAAAAAATATAAATGTGTGGAAATATTTAAAAAATATTATAAGCCTCAGAGATAAAAGAATATTGACGCCAAAATTATATGACATTTCCTTAATCGCTAAAAGATTTTATGACATTTCTTTTTTTATTTTATTACATTTGCAATTATAAATATTAAATCAGAACAATAATATAACAATAAATAATAAATAAGCACTAATGATAAAAATAATATTAATAATAAGTTTTCAACATATTTTTACTGTGTATAACTAACAATTGTAAATCATTTATACGATTCACTTATAAGATCACAACGTTTTGACTTTATTTTATCATTAAATATTAATCTCTATGTTTTTTTTTCTTTCAAATACTTATTTTTACAATATTTATTTATAAAATATGTGTAGCATATAACATTTTTATTTATCACATATGAATATTATAATGCACATGTAATATCTAGTTAAGTATTTATAAATGTTCATCTTATTCATGTAATATTTTAAAATATATTTTTCATATAAGATTTTTAATATGTAAAAAATTTCAAATAAAATATTAAATAAACATATAAGTTGCTCCATTAGTTCAAATTGAAACTCTATCATCTAAAAATATTTGCTCTTGATCATTACAGATAAAGAAAACAAACACCACACAAACAAAATGGTAAGCTAGCTATTTTGAAAATTTCTAATATAAATGTCACTTTAAAGATCAAACATCAAACATCAATTTATCAATTCTCATACATTTTTTTTAAAGCAATTAAGTGTCTAAAATGATTCATAATTCATATTTTTCATGTCAGACTTTCGAAAGACTTGTGCATTGACTTAGACTCATAGATCTGCACGTGTCATACTACCTAATTATGAAACCCACACAATTATACGCATAATAATCTCAATATCATATCACCTAGTATGACATTGTTAACTTATATAATAGGTCAAGTTAGTTATCTTTCAAACAAATGACTCATTCAAATTAACTCCTTTGAATCTCACAACCTGAAAAACTTTATCTATATGATTCCTTTATATCAGTAGAGTCAAAATACCTCCTTTTAGACGAAATCCTAGTCAATGCACATCCTAACAATCTTAACACGATATTTCATTTCCTGAAAATACTTTGTCTCAATCACATCTTCCATATCTTATATCTCATATTACACCTAATCGAACCATTAAATCGCACCAAAACTCAAAAATTCAACCAACACACAAATTATCTAAAAATAACATAAAATACATAAACTAAAAGATTTTCAATTGAATATATAATTAAAAATCACATAAAATTTAATTAAAAACAATAAACAATAATAAAACAGAAACACAAACTAATCTTAAAATTTAATTTTTCTTTAGCATGAGAGAAATTATCTCGCTTGAGCGAAAATGGATCCGAGACTCCATTTTTTCACCTTATTCTTACTTGAGCAAGATATGCATATTTAAAATTTTACAAAACTGTTATGTTTCAATATTTTCACCAATTTAGAAGCTATTTATTAATAATAAAAACTACTTTAGATACCAATAAGTTTTTTAGTCTCTAAAATAATATCTAATTTAGTTAATATAGTGAATAATTATTTTTGATCTCTAATATCTAATGATTTTCTTGTAGTGTCAATTATTCTTTTACAAATCATTTTTTACTTAAGATAGTTACATAGTTTGAGTGATCAACATATCATAATTTTCGCTTACTACCATGTAACATCTTTCAACGTATACAATCTCTAGTAGTTTGTTAGAATAAATACAAACTATGTTCTTACAAAACTTTTAGGGCACGTGAAAATTTTAGTAGAGTGTTAACACTTGCAAATCATAGCTTTTATTCTTATTTTTCTCTTTGAAGAGTGTTTTTATATAGGTTTGGAAAAAGTAGTTGCATTATCTTTTCTAACCGTTGAGTAGCTATTTATGATAGCTAACAATACTTATCTTCCTCGGTAGTTGAACCTTTTATACCAAGTAATGGCTAAAATGGCACACCATATAGGACAAATAGTTACGCTAGAGTTGAAAATAACTCGTTTCAAAAGAGTTGACAGATTGTTGCAACTTTTGCTCAAAACCCAAAAGATATTTGAAAGATGCTGGCTTTTGGAGCAGTCTCTCTTAGTGACAAACATTTGAAGATATTCTTTGAGTGACAAACTTTGAGTTCTAGGAATATTCTTTGATATCTTATCAGCTCATGGTCTTTGATTGTACTTATCGTTTGATCTTCAATTTTCAAAGATGATATGGTTTTGGTTGGTTATCATGGTGTTCTTATTGTCTAATAGGCGATACATTTGTATGATCTGATCTTCGTCTTATAAGACGCAATTACATATGTTGTTGGTTTAAAACGCTTAATCAAAATTGCAGGATGTTGAATTTTTGTTCTAACACATCTATTGTGATACCACATACATCCAACAAATATTAATCTCATCTAATACATATACATATACTTCCTACAAAAAATAATAACATTATTGATGAATTAACCAAACAGGTGAAGACTCATTGCCTGGTCATCTTCATGTCGCTTGAGCGCTATTAACTTCAAAGGAGAGATAATTGATTCAAACTTTCTTTCGATCGAGTGCCCTCTCGTCACCTAAGTGATCACCAATACTTGACTTCTTAAACAAACAAACAATTTATACAAAAATAATGAGAATCAGAATATTCACTACTTTAGCAATCACTTATCACTTGAGTATTGAGGACTCCAAAGAAAAAATAATTATCTTGACATCTCTCTTGCTAAAGCCTTATGCCATAACTTAAGCTATATGTATTGTTGTTTGAATGACTAGATTAGTACTTAAGTGGCTATGTTGGTGCTTGAGTGAGATCTAATGATGCATGTGAGATTACTCTTCACTTGAACGACAATTCAGTGCTCAAATAAAATATGTAAAAAAACCAACAAATGAATAAATTATGATAAAAGAAAAACATTACTCAATATGCTAACATGTCTAAAATATTTTATAATTAAATACATAAATTTTTAATTTTTTTTATTATCTTATTTTTGACTTTTTAAGTTCGCTTGTTTTACCAAGTTTAATATTTATAAGATTAATAAATATTTGTTTGTTTTGATGTAAAAAATATAGTTATCTTTAAAAACTAATTTTTGTTGGTTGGAAAGCACCTTTTTAATGAAATGGATTAAAACTTTCTTAGTCTACATACAACAAAATAATTTGATTAAATCTAATAAATATATTTTTCAGAATTCCAAAATTACATGTTTAAAATATAATGTCTTTCATGTTTTTTTAGAAACATCGAATTCAAACTGTATCTATAAGATCTTAATCTATTTTACCATTGACGTGTGGATATTTTTTTTTTCTTTATTACCTTTTTATTATCATTTTGCTGAGTTTGTTATCTTAATTACCTCAATCGAATAGTCGGGTGTTAAATTATTTTTCAAAATTTTCTAAGTATTTATGATACAAAAGTAAAATTTAAATATTCTAGGTTAATGAAAAGTTATAAGTATATTTAATTTCTATTAATATTTATAAAAAGAAATAGAAAAATTAAAGTTCTTTAGTAGTATCTAAAATTAATAAATATTTAATTTACACACATCAAGACCACTACTAATAAAAAGAATGATATATTCTTACAATAGTAAGAGACTAACACGATTTTTTTTATATGGATTTACTTATACGTTATTGATTTTTTTTGGAAAAAATGTTTAAAATATTGAGATTATATATTAAAAAATGACACCTTCTGTTATCTATGAGGTTTTAAATTAATATTATTTAAATATATCTAACACGGTCCATTAACTACTAATTTTAAATCCCATTAAACTCAATCATCTTAAAAAAAATCTTGAAATTTATAGTTTGGATTTGATTAGTGAAATTGGCAAGTTGAACAATAATAATAATTATAATAATAATAATAATAATAATAATTTTATATATTTATTAGGTTATAGTAGATGTGCCAAATAGATATCACGTGGTTTCTACAATTAAGTGGATTAATTAATTTATAATGGTGCTGAAACGCAAACAACCCTGCGTTGAGGCATGTTCAAATTCTTATAGTAAAGAGAAAAAAGATGGTTCGCCATGTGAGGACTGTCTCCAATTTATAACCTAACTGTAGAATCAAGATCTGAATCACTCTCTTATTAAGGGTGTATACAAGGAGAAAAAAAATCATAAACTAATTTATTTTATTTTTATTTTTAGTTAAAAAAAAGAATTAATTTAATTTTTTTATATCATAAAAGTTTATGTAAAAAGGCTCCAAGTAACAAAAAGAAAAATGATTTCAACACTTTTTTACATTTTTGTTAAATTTGAAGTTGCTTATTTTTTCTTGAAGGATGTTGTGCCTTGTTGGTGCACGTGCATGTTGTAGAATAAGGTTAATATATATGTATGTATAATTAAATTAAATTTTTTAACAAAGATCATTAAATAATATTTAATTTAGTATAAGTATACTTATGGATTATATGTATGCATGTAAAATGGTACCCCCCAGAAGCATATTTGTTTATTTATGAAGAAAAAAAGGTGAATTTATGGATTTATGAATAAATGGGTAAGGTATTATTAATGAGAAAAAAGAAAAGGAAAAGTACAGGAGTATTAAAAATGCAGTGTGCAGGTGCATGTCTGGTTTTCTACGTTTGGAAAATGAAGAAAAGGTGAAAATGTTGAGTGGGGGGGTTCTGGGGTGTGTGTGAGGTAAAGGAACAGAAAAAGTAAAAGAGTTTAGTAGCAGTAAAAGCTGGGAACCGTACAATGCTCTCAGAAACTCAACTCTGATAGTATTAATAAATACCAATAATAAGTATTTCCTCTTTTGTTTTTATGGCCTTTTTCTTTCTCTCTCTCTTTAGTTTATGGATTTCCGTAGATGTGTCAGAGACAAGAGCTGCCAGAGAGACAGCTTAAGCAGCAGCAGCAGCAGCATCAGAGCAGCAGTAGCATCAGACACAGAGAGGTGCAGAGATGAGATGAGATGAGAGAGACCATTTCATGCTTCACCTCTCTAATCACAACCATTACTTTTATCCATCTACACAAGATTCTGTAACCTCAATAAATATACCTCCTCTACTCTCCATAACCTATTCTAATATTAATACTCTTAGCCCACAAACACACCACTCTCTTTTCTCTCACATACAAACATTTTCTTTTTCAAAATCTACTTTTCTTTTAGTTGGATCATTATGGTTTATTGAAAATGCAACTAGTTTGTTTTATTGGTTTAGTTTTTTAAAGCAACATTGCTTTGAAACAAGGATAGTTTTTTTTTCATGACAGTTTTTTTTATCTCTGGTGTAGTACATCACTTGGCTGTTGTTATATATATCCTTTCTCTTTGGCTTGCATTTCTCTTTCCCTCTTCTTCTGCTACTCTTTTTGCTTGATGATGAATGGAAGGAACAGGTTTCCCTTCACCCCTTCACAGTGGCAAGAGCTTGAACATCAAGCTCTAATCTACAAGTACATGGCTTCAGGAATTTCCATTCCGCCTGATCTTCTCTTCACAATAAAAAGGAGCTACTTTGATTCCCCTCTGTCCTCAAGGCTTTTGCCTAACCAGCCACAGCACTGTGAGTTTTCTTTTCTTTTCTTTTCCTTTTTCTCTTACTGTGTCTCTCTTTTTCTGTGTCACTGTGTTTGTTGTGAGAGTGCAAATCTTTGACAAAAGGGGTTGGTTGGTTTGTTTGTTTGGCTGTGACTAACTGAGTTGTGTGCAGTTGGATGGAACTACCTGCAGATGGGTTTGGGGAGAAAAATAGACCCTGAGCCTGGTAGGTGTAGAAGAACTGATGGCAAGAAATGGAGATGCTCCAAAGAGGCATACCCAGATTCAAAGTACTGTGAGAGGCACATGCACAGAGGGAAAAATCGTTCAAGAAAGCCTGTGGAAGTTTTGAAAACAACACCAACAACAAACACAAATGCTTCAACTCAACAACCAATCTCATCAATCACCAAACTTAATACTGTCAATACTCTTTCTCCTCTTGCATCATCTGAAACACACCAACACCACCCTCCACACTATGCCTCCTTTCTCTATCAGCACCCTCCTTCAAGGTCCTCTGGCATTGGCTTGTCCTTTGAAGACAACAGTGCTCCCTTGTTTCTTGACACTGGCTCTTGCTCTCAGTCCAACACAGATTGCAGGTTTCTGTCATTTTCACAATCACTCTGCTTAAACTTAAAAGCACTATCTTCAAGTGTCTGTGACTCCTAATTCATTTATTCTTCTCTCTCTCTCACACACACTTTGTTTTTTTTTTTAATAAAGGAGTAGGTATGCTTACGGAGAGAAAGAAGAGGTTGATGAGCATGCTTTCTTCACAGAGCCATGTGGTATCATGAAAAGCTTTTCTGCTTCCTCTATGGATGATTCTTGGCAACTCACACCATTGACTATGAGCTCCTCCTCTTCTTCCAACAAACAGAGGAGTTCCTTTGGCTTGTCCAATGATTATTCTTGCTTGCAACTTCAGAGCCACTCAAAGCAGCAAGAGCAACAAGATCAGGGTGGTTGCTACATGCTAGGTGGAGGAGGCCATCTTGGAAAAGAAGAACCTCAGAAAACCGTTCACCGCTTCTTTGATGAATGGCCCCACAAAGGAAGACAAGGATCTTGGCTAGATTTGGATGACAAATCTTCCACAACCCAACTTTCAATTTCCATTCCCACCTCTTCTCATGATTTTCCAGCCTTCAGTTCCAGAACCCACCGTGGTAATTGCTAATTGGAAATAAATAGGTTGATAACTTTGTTTATGAATTTTTTTCTAGTAACTCTTTCATCAGATTATTTAAAAATTGGATTTTTAAAGCCAGTTTTGACTCATTAGAAAAACATTTTGTTTTTAGTTTGTTCTCTGATTGGTGAACAGTGAGAAGTTTATGTGAATAGGTTCTGGGTCTGATACAAGTTAGGATCTTTCTGTAACCTTCTATCTGGTTCTTTATGTTTTGCAGATGGTTGAGCTTACATCTCAATAATGGGTCCTTGTACGGAATCAAAGGCCAAAAATGTACCTGGAAGGTGGGGTTAAGATGCTTGGGGGTCTTCTTTCAGCCACACCCCCTTCTTTTCTTCTGCCATAAAGGCGATTGAAAGGGATTTGTGTCTCCATGGAGAGATCTAATGTGTAATCCTATATGCTAATATGCTGCTAATGTTTTTTTCCCTAGTTAAGTTGTTTCAAACACAGTACCAAACATTCTGTGACTAAGCCAAAGCTCATAATGGTTGAGCTAACATTAAAAAATGGCATATCTTTGTAATTTTGGTTCATGATTTTGTGGTTCATAGATACTGTGAAATTGAGTGCACTATATGGCCCACAGGATTTGGTTGTTTGTCACTTGTGAACTTGGTTTCATCTCTTTGTAATCACACTAAGCCAATTCAAAGTGAAGGTTTTTGTTGTTGAAAACTAATAAGGAAGTGAATGTATTACGTAATAAGGGGAAGGAAATAGCATGGCCTAAATTTGTTTTTATCCGTTCCGTAAATTCTTATTGTCTCCAATTCTGAGTTGACTGCTATAAATCTGCAGAATTCAAAAACGTTGACTACTGTGTGAGTGTTGGGTCACTCACATGACTGAGTCATAATTGATAGTGGCAGAAATAGAAAATGAAGTGTTTATGGTTTGAATAAATTCTGAGTCTGATCTTACATCAATGGTAGTAGCTATATATTTAAAACTGGTGAGACACGTACACATCATTTCTATCCAACTTTTTAACAGCACAAAGTACTTCTCTTCTGTAGTTACACAGATATTAATACGAGTGCTGATACCATCACAATTTTGTACCAAGTTATAACTGAAGTAAGAAATAGCATTTTTTATTATTTTTTATTAATAATAAAGAAAAATGTTATTTTGATGACATATTATAATTGTAAATTAATCTTTTTCTATTGTACATCGAAGTAATATTTTTCATTGACAACAAGATAGTTAGATACAAAAGTTTATAACTTTTCTTCTAAAAAAAGTTTTATCTTCTCATATAACTTTTCTTCTAAACAAAGTTTTATCTTCTCATATAAATTTATATGAATTGATATTTCACTAAAAATATATTTCTATTTTATCAATTGTAATTTAGATCGATTCACCTTTCATTTGTTAAGTTTTCAACGCATCAGACTCGTTAATAAACTTTTCTCTTCTTATTCTCATTCAGACAACGAACAAAATAAATTTTTTCATGTGTATGTAAGGTATCATTATTTAAATAAGAAATTGTTTCGTATTCTTGGAGGAGGAACCTATTATAGAGGTGTTAGATTTACTTATATAGATATTTTTCCTAATTAATAGGAAATGTTTACATTGTTAACTTTTACTTTATAGAATTAATATATGTACTGTTATGTTTCAAATCAACAGTTATTCATATGTTAATTAGTAGCACCCTATTTTTTTTACAAAGAAAATCTCATAACCTATTAAAACCAATTGATAATCAAACCAATTGAAAAGAAAAAAAAATGCGAATGGCTATTAAAACTAAACTTTTATCAGATTTTTTATTGATTGATTTGATTTGATTAAGATTTTTTATTGATTGATTTGATTAAGATTTTAGATTAAAAATTAATAACCGAGCAAATATGATTTTTTTTTTATATTTAGTAAAAAATGATAGAATATATATATATATATATATATATATATATATATATATATATATATATATATATAT